>Ga0194128_10000756_pt1 | contig 57786 bp, 64 predicted proteins | sample TA2KigCa65mmetaG_FD_148650 | JGI IMG/M metagenome (GOLD analysis project Ga0194128, IMG submission 148650) | Freshwater microbial communities from Lake Tanganyika, Tanzania - TA2015037 Kigoma Deep Cast 65m | ecosystem: Environmental > Aquatic > Freshwater > Lake | place: Tanzania: Lake...
ATCCCCCCGGCCCCCGCCGCCCGGCCGCCGCCCCACCCCGCGGCGCGCGGGACGGCTAGGGGACGAGCGCGGCCCGCGTGATCGCGCCCGCGTCGCGGCCGTACCACTCCGAGGCCGCGAACGCGTCGTTGATCTTCTCCAGCGGGTACTTGGTGGAGATCAGCCTGTCGAACGCGAAGCGCGTGCGGTTGCGCACGAGGAAGTCGAGCGCGCGCGGGATCACCCACGGGTCGTACATGATCACGCCGACGATGCGCTTGGCGCCCCACACGAGCTGCGCCGGCTCGAGCTCGATCTTGGCGCCCCGGCTGATCGTGCCGATCTCGAGGTAGGTGCCGCCGGGCCCGAGCATCTCGATGCCTTCGGGGATCACCTGCGGGAAGCCGACGAAATCGCACGCGATGTCGGCGCCGAAGCCGCCGGTCAGCGTGCGCACGAGCGCCACGCGGTCCTTCCGCTCCGGGATCTCCTTCAGGTTGATCGTGTGGTCCGCGCCGAACTGCTTCGCGAGCGCGAGGCGCTCCGGCACCTGGTCGACCACGATGATCGTCGCCGCTCCCATGTCCTTCGCCACCGCCGCCGCCTGCACGCCGAGGCCGCCGGCACCCTGGATGACGATGCTGCCGCCGAACCGCAGTCCCGCCTGGTGCAGGCCGAACAGCACCTGCGACAGCGCGCAGTTCACCGGCGACACCATCTCGTCGGTGAGCTCGTCCGGCACCTTGAACACGTGCCCGCCGGGCCGCAGGTAGTAGTACTCGGCGAACGCGCCGTGGAAGTGCGGGAACGTCGACGGGCCGAGCGGCCGGCCGATCTTGTTCGGACACGCGGCGGGCCGATTGTCGAGACACGACGGGCAGCGGCCGCACGCGACGAAATACGAGTAGGCGATGCGATCGCCTTCGCGCAGCGCGCGCCCGAGCGAGTCCGTCTTCACCTTCGCGCCGAGCTTCGCGACCGTGCCCATCATCTCGTGGCCGTAGATCCAGCCGTCGTCGGAGATCTTCAGCGGCGCGTCGCCGCGCCAGAAGTGAAGATCGGACCCGCAAATGTTCGCGAGCGACACCTTGACGAGGATCGCGTCCGGCTCGACCTCCGGGATCGGAACGTCGCGAAGCTCGAACGGCTTGCCCACGGCGTAGAAGACGGCGGCTTTGCCCGTGGCCATGACTGGCTCCTCTATGCGGACGTGATGACGGACTTCAGGTCGGCGAAGAACCGCGGATACGTCTTGCCGACGCACTCGACGTCGCGGATCGTGACGCCGGGAATGCGCGTCCCGGCGACCGCGAAGCTCATCGCCATGCGGTGGTCGTCGTAGGTGTCGATCGCGGCGCTGCGGCCCGGCGCCGGCGTGATGGTGAGCGCGTCGCCCTCGACGTCGACGCCGGCGCCGAGCTTGCGGAGCTCGCGTGACAGCGCGTCGATGCGATCGGTCTCCTTCACGCGGAGCGTGCGGAGGCCGCGGATCGTCGTCCGTCCGGACGCGAACGCGCCGACCACGCCGAGCGTCTGCGCCATGTCCGGCATGCCCGAGAGATCGACGTCGATGCCGGTGATCGCGGCCGGGCCCGTCACCGTGATGAAGTCGGTGCCGATCACCACGTCCGCGCCCATGCGCCGGAGCACGCTCGCGAATCCGACGTCGCCCTGGAGGCTCGTGTTGCCGAGCCCTTCGATCGTCACCTTCGCGCCCGGGTTGACGGCCGCCGCGGCGAGGAAGTAGCTCGCGTTGCTGGCGTCCGGCTCCACGGCGTAGCGGGTGGGCGCGTAGCGTGCGGGCGTCACGACGATCCGTCGCGGCGCGCCGGTCGCGGCGTCGGTCTCGAGCGCCGGCGTCACGCCGAAGCGCGCCATGAGCTGGAGCGTCATCGCGACGTACGGCCAGCTCGTCTGCACGCCGGTGAGCTCGACGCGCACGCCCGCGGCCGCACAGGGCGCGGCCATGAGAACGGCCGACAGGTACTGGCTCGACACTTCGCTGCCGTACGCGATCGTGCCGCCGCGCAGTCCGCCGGCCTCGACGTGCACCGGAGGGAAGCCGTCCGCGCCCGGCTCGTGCGTGATCCGCGCGCCGAGCGTCGTCAGCAGCGCCGTCAGCGCGCCGATCGGGCGCTGGCGCATGCGCGGCACGCCGTCGAGCGTGTACCGGCCGCGGCCGAGCGCGCACATCGCCGTCAGGAAGCGGATGGTCGTGCCGCTGTTGCCGCAGAAGAGCTCCGCCCGGCTCGCCGGGATCGTGCCCGCGCGTCCCTCGATCCGCAGCGTGCCCGTGTCGGCGGCGCCCTCCGCGCGATCCGCCTCGAGCGCGAAGCCGAGGCGCTTCAGGCCGTCGAGCATCACCGCGGTGTCGTCCGCGACGAGGATGTTCGAGATCTCGCAGGGCCCGGCGGCGAGGGCGCCGAGGACGAGCGCGCGGTTGGTGAGGCTCTTCGATCCCGGCGGGGTGATGCGCGCGGCGAACGGCTGGCGGAGGGGCTCGAGCGTGAGATCACTCATCACGGCCGCCCGTGTCTCACCCCGCGCTGGCGCGGGCGCGTCCGACCTCGAACGTGTCGTGAAGCGCGCGCACCGCGAGCTCCGCGTACTTGTCCTCGATGACGCACGAGACCGCGATCTCCGAGGTCGAGATCATCTGGATGTTGATCCCCTCGCGCGCGAGCGTCGCGAACATGCGGGAGGCGACGCCCGAGTGGCTGCGCATGCCCACGCCCACGATCGACACCTTCGCCACCCGCTCGTCGGAGAGCACGCCCTGCGCGCCGACCTTCGCGGACACGCCTTGCAGCGCGGTCACCGCCCGCTGGAAGTCGGCGCGCGGCACCGTGAACGACATGTCGGTGTAGCCGTCGCGGCTGATGTTCTGCACGATCATGTCGACCACGATGTTCGCTTCGGCGATCGCTCCGAACACGGTGGCTGCAATTCCCGGCCGATCAGGCACTCGGAGGATCGAGATCTTTGCCTGATTCCTCTCGTGCGTGACCCCGGTCACGACGACTTCCTCCATCCCCCTCTCCTCCCTGGTCACGAGCGTGCCGGCGTCGCGCTTGAAGGAGGAGCGCACGTGCACGGGCACGCCCCACTTCTTCGCGAACTCCACCGAGCGGCTCTGCAGCACCTTCGCGCCCAGGCTCGCCATCTCGAGCATCTCGTCGTACGACACGCGGTCGAGCTTCTTCGCGTCGGGAACGATGTTCGGGTCCGCCGTGTACACGCCGTCGACGTCGGTGTAGATCTCGCACACGTCGGCCTTGAGGGCCGCCGCGAGCGCGACGCCCGTGAGGTCGGAGCCGCCGCGCCCGAGCGTCGCGATCTCGTCCTCCTCGGAGAGGCCCTGGAAGCCCGCGACGACCGCCACCTCGCCCGCGTCGAGCGCCTGGCGGACGCGCCACGGCTCGATCCGCGTGATGCGCGCGGTCGTGTGGGCGCTGTTCGTGCGCAGCCCCGCCTGCGGGCCCGTGAACGAGCGCGCCTTCGCCCCGAGCCGCTGGAGCGCCATCGCGAGCAGTGCCGTGGTGATCTGCTCGCCCGTCGCGAGCAGCATGTCCATCTCGCGGGGATCCGGCGAGGGCGTGATCTGCCGCGCGAGGTCCACGAGGCCGTCGGTGGTCTTGCCCATCGCCGAGACGACGACCACGACCTGGTTGCCGGCGGCGCTGTCGGCGACACGCCGCGCGACGTTCGCGATCTTCTCGGCGTCGGCGACGGACGAGCCGCCGTACTTCTGCACGATCAGCGCCATGGCTCCCGCACTCTACTACGGCGGTGTCGTCTCCGTCGCCGTGACGTGCGCCGCCTCGCCGAGCGTCATGTGCTCGCGGAGCAGATAGATCCAGCCGACGATCGTGACCGGGATGAACTGGCTCGCGTGGAACGCGATCGCGTAGCCGAGCGCGGTCGTCTCCGGGACGCCGAAGATCCCCACCGCCATCACCGCCGCGAAGTGGAACACGCCGAAGTAGCCGGGCGCGGACGGGATGCTCACGCCGAGGCCGACGAAGGCGAGGACGACCCAGCCCGCGAGCGTGGGCAGCGCCAGGCCCGCGGCGCGCAGCGCCGTCCAGGCGGCGAGGGCAGGGCAGAGCCAGACGATGACGGTCACGCCGATCAGCGGCACCAGGTGGCGTGGCGTCCTCACACCCTCGAGCCCGTGGAGGAACGTCTCGAAGATGCGGAGCGCGCGCGCCCGGAGCGCGGGCCACCGCGCGGCCAGCCGCTCGATGACGCGGCGGCAACGGTCCGGCGCCAGCGCGATGCCCGCGAGCACGGACACGCCGAGCACGTCGATGGCGAGCATCACGATGGCGGCGATCTCGACCTGGCGCGGCACCTCCACGAAGAAGATGAGCACGCCCAGGATCAGCACGATGCAGAGGCTGTCGAGAACGCGCTCGACGATCAGCGTCGCGGCCGCGGTCCAGAACCGGCCGCCCCAGCGGCGCGAGACCACGTAGACGCGGACGACCTCGCCCGCGCGCAGCGGCAGCACGTTGTTCACCATGTAGCCGATCATCATCGCGGGCACGAGCCCGCGCGGCTCGCTGCGGGGCGGGAAGAGGTAGCGCCAGCGCCACGCGCGCACGAAGAGGCCGATGATGCCGAGCGCCGCCGCCGCGGAGAGCCACCACCAGTTGGTCCGTGCGAGCTGCCGGCCGAGCTGGTCGAGGTCGACGGCTCGGAAGAGCCACACGAGCAGGCCGACGCTGATCGCGACGCCGATGATGATGCGGAGATGCCTCAGTATCCACGTAGCGAAACCAGTCACCAATGCGAGCAAGATCAGGGCGGCGACAACGCCAATCGCAACGAGGAACCCTGTTGTCATCGGAGTCTGTTAAGAAGCGGTCGCGATGATCGGGGGGTGTTCGAGCGCCGGCTTTGCCGGCGCAACTCTCCTTGGGGGGAGGCAGGGAGGAGTGCGCCGAAGGCGCGCGACGACCGCCGGAAGGGGGGCGAAGCCCCCTCCGGGTTAAGCAGGGCCGCCCTCCACGCGGATCATCGTCGTGGGCGAGGCGACGTCGGGCAGGCGATCGATGAGGCCGAGCGCGCGCCGCATGTCCCGCTCGCGCGACTCGTGGGTCATCATGACGACGGGCACCGCCTCGCGGGGGCCGCGGCCCTTCTGGATCATCGACGCGATCGAGATGTCGTGCTCGCCCAGGACCCCGGTGACGCGCGAGAGCACGCCGGGACGGTCCTGCGCCATCACGCGCAGGTAGTAGCACGTGCGCACGTCGTCCATCGGCCGGAGCGGCAGCGCGCGCGCCGCGGGCGACGGCAGCTCGAGGCCGGTCGAACGGATGTCGTGGGCCGCGCGGTGCGCGATCTCCAGGATGTCGGACCACACCGCCGACGCGGTGGGGAGCTGGCCCGCCCCGCGCCCGTAGAACATGAGGTCGCCGACGGCGTCGCCGGTGATGAACACGGCGTTGAAGACGCCGGAGACCGCGGCGAGCGGCGAGGCGGCCGGGATCATCGTCGGGTGCACGCGCGCCTCGACGCCGCCCGCTGCCGCCTTCGCGATGGCGAGCAGCTTGATGCGGTAGCCGAGCTCGCGCGCGTACTCGATGTCCTGTGCTCCGACCTTGGTGATGCCTTCCACGTGGATGTCCTTGAGATCCACGAACGTGCGGAAGGCCAGGGTCACCAGGATCTGGAGCTTGTGCGCGGAGTCGTTGCCCTCGATGTCGAACGTCGGATCGGCCTCGGCGTAGCCGTGCGCCTGCGCCTCCTTCAGCACCATGCCGAAGTCGAGGCCTTCGTCCGTCATCTTGGTGAGGATGTAGTTGCACGTGCCGTTGACGATGCCGAAGACGGACAGGATGCGGTTGGCGACGAGGCCTTCCTTCACCGAGCGAATCAGCGGGATCCCGCCCGCCACCGCGGCTTCGAACGCGAGCGTCACGCCGTTGCGGCGCGCCTCGTCGTAGAGCTCGGCGCCGTGGTGCGCGAGCAGCGCCTTGTTCGCCGTGACCACGTGCTTGCCGGCCCCGAGCGCCTTGAGGATGAAGGTGCGCGCGGGCTCGAGACCGCCGATGAGCTCGACGACGATCGCCGTCTCGGGATCGCGCACGATCTCGTCGACGGCCTTGAAGATACCGCGGCGCTTCAGCGCGTCGAGGTCGAGGCCCTCGCGAGGGGTCGTCGTGTCGAGGTCGGCGATGCCGCCGAGCTCGAGCCGGCAGCCCGCGCGCTCCTCCAGCGTCGTGCGCTGCATCTCGAGGAGCTTGACGACGCCGGCACCGACGGTGCCGAGTCCGAGCAGGCCGAGACGGACGCGCCGCACCGCGCGACTCAGCGGTGCAGACGCTTGAGGCCGCGCAGCGCCTGCCGGATGCGGTGCTCGTTCTCGACGAGCGCGAAGCGCACGTGGCCCTCGCCGTACTCGCCGAAGCCGATGCCCGGCGACACCGCGACTTTCGCCTCTTCGATGCAGAGCTTGGAGAACTCCAGCGAGCCCAGCGCGCGGTACTGCTCGGGGATGGCCGCCCAGACGAACATCGTGCCCTTGGGCTTGTCGACCGCCCAGCCGATCTTGTTGAGCCCGTTCACGAGAGCGTCGCGGCGCCTTCTGTGGACCTCGACGATTTCCTCGACGACCTTCGGCTCGCTCTCGAGCGCGATGATGCCGGCGATCTGGATCGGCTGGAACGCGCCGTAGTCGAGGTACGACTTGATGCGCGCCAGCGCATGGATCATCCGCGGGTTGCCGCACACGAAGCCGAGGCGCCAGCCGGGCATGTTGTACGACTTCGACGTGGAGAAGATCTCGACGCCGACCTCCTTGGCGCCCGGGAGCTCGAGGAACGACGGCGGGCGATAGCCGTCGTACGCGAAGTCGGCATACGCGAAGTCGTGGACGACCATCAGCCGGTGCTCGCGCGCGAACTCGACGACGCGCTCGAAGAAGGGACGGTCGACGCAGATCGTCGTCGGGTTGTGCGGGAACGAGAGCACCAGCATCTTCGGCTTCGGCCACGAGAGCTTCGTCTGCTCCTGCAGCCGGTCGAAGAAGTCGCCGTCGGGCGTCAGCGGAACCGAGCGCAGGTCGCCGTCGGCGATGACGACGGAGTACGCGTGGATCGGATAGGTCGGGTTCGGGACCAGCACGCCGTCGCCGGGCTGCAGCACGGCCAGCGCCAGGTGGGCCATGCCCTCCTTGGCGCCGACGGTCGCGATGACCTCGGAGTCGTGATCCAGCTCGACCTGGTAGCGCTCGCGGTACCAGGTGGCCATGGCCTTCCGGAGCCGGGTGATCCCCTTCGACGCGGAGTAGCGATGGTTCTTCGGGTTCTGGGCGGCCTGGACCAGCTTGGCCACGATGTGCTTCGGCGTCGCCATGTCGGGGTTGCCCATGCCGAGGTCGATGATGTCCTCGCCGCGGGCGCGCGCCTTCGACTTGAGGTCGGTGACGATCGAGAACACGTAGGGGGGCAGCCGCTTGATCCGATAGAAGTCGTCCATCGCCTCTCTCCCGTCCGGCGATCTTAGCAGTTACGCAGGGTTGGCCCGGGCCCGGTTTCTGTATTGACACCCCCTCAGGGCCGGTGCTACAACCCGCGCAAGCTTACGGCGACTACTCCACAACAGAGGGGGGCCCCCACCCGCGTGAGCCGCCGTAAACACTTCAGCCTGCTCGTCGTCCGCGGCGACGGCGCCCGTGTCCTCCGCGTCAACTTCCCCAAGCGCTTCATCCTCTTCGGGATCGCGGGTCTCGTCGTGTCCAGCACCGTCGTCGGCGTGCTCGTGGCGGACTGGCTGCAGCTCCGCCGTCTGACCCGCGACGCGCGACCGTACACCGCGCAGATCGCCGAACAGCGCGGCGAGCTGGACCGCGTCCACCAGAAGATCGGCGAGATGCGCCGCGAGGTGAGCGCGTGGCGCGAGATCCACGCGCGGCTCTTCGACACGTTCGGCCCGGACACGAAGCCGGGCACGCGCGACAAGGGCATCGGCGGTCCCGCGTCGCCCGTCGACCGTGCGCCCGCTCGGCTCTCGCCGCAGGACGAGATCAATCGGCTCGCCGACAGCATCATGGAAGAGAGTCAGAACCTGAAGGCGCTGGATGGGCTGATGGCGCGCGTCGGCAAGATGCTGGCGGTGCTGCCGTCGCGATGGCCCGTCCGAGGCCCCGTCAACTCCGAGTTCGGGACGCGCCTCTCACCGTGGACGAAGACGCCGGAGTTCCATGCGGGCATGGACATCCGCGCCGAGCGCGGCACGCGCGTGCATGCGCCGGCGGCCGGCACCGTGAGCCACGCGGGACCACACGCGGAGTACGGCCTCACGGTGATCGTCGATCACGGGAACGACCTCCGCACCATCTACGGCCATCTCTCGAAGATCACCGTGCAGGCGGGGCAGCGCGTCGACCGCGGCGTCGAGCTCGGACTCACCGGCAACACCGGCCGGTCGTCCGGCCCGCACCTCCACTACGAGATCCTGGTGAAGGGCCGGCCGGTCAATCCGCGCGGCTATCTCTGGGACTGATCCGGAGGGGACTTCGTCCCCTACTTCTGTGAGTGCTTCGCGATGAAGTCCAACGCCAGCGCGTTGAATTCGTCGGGCTTTTCCCAGCACCACATGTGACCGGCCTCCGCGATCACGTGAAGCTCGGCGTGAGGCAGGTGCTCCGCGAGCTCACGCGAGAAGCGGGACGGGACCAGCATGTCGTCCGCGCCGCACGTGATCAGCGTCGGGCACGTGATCGCGTGCAAGCGGGAGAGCGCGTCGTGAGCGACCGTCGCCTCGCCCTGGCGGGCGAAGCCGGCCTCGCTCGGCGCGTAGGGGTACGCCGCCGCCTGGCGCATCAGCATCTCGATCAGCTCCGGCCGCTCGGCGAACGTGCGACGGCCGAAGAGCCAGAGCGCCATCGACTGCTGCACCATCTCGCGGCCGAGCTGCGCGCGCACCTGGCGCCACGTCTGCGCCAGGATCCGCAGGTAGGGATCGGCGCGGCCCGCGGTCGAGTGGAGCTGGAGGCTCCACACGCGCCGCGGATCCGCGAGCGCGAGCTCCTGCGCGATCATCCCGCCGAGCGAGAGGCCGACGACGTGCGCGGCGTCGATCCCGAGGTGATCGAGCAGCGCCAGCACGTCGTCCGCCATCACGCGCGTCGTGTACGCCACGTCGGGCGCGCTGCTGCGACCGGAGCCGCGGTTGTCGAGCGCGATCGTGTGATGCCGCGCGCGGAACGCGGGGAACTGGAGCCCCCACGACAGGTGATCGCCGCCGAACCCCGCGAGCAGGACGACGGGCGTGCCGTGCCCCGCCGCGATGTAGTGCAGGTCGATGCCGTTGACGGAAACGCTCGGCATGCGTCGGGTCGCTAGCGCGGGCCGCCGAGGGCCGCGAGGATCGCCAGGAAACGCTCCTTCTCGCGCCGGCAGAAGCGCTCGCGCACGCCGTACGGATACTCGGACACGGCGGCGGCGCCGATGTCGAGGCACCACTCGAGGATCGTCTGCCGTCCCCGGCGGTTCGCGCTCGCGTCCGAGGTCGCGAGGCGCACGGGCGCGATCTTTTCCGCGCGCGCCGTGAGCAGCGCCTCCGAGGGGCGCGAGGCGAGGAAGCGGCGCAGGAACTCGATCCCTTCCTCGTGCGTCAGGACCCGAGTGCCGGCCAGCTCGTTGATCGCGTCGACGTGCTGCCGCACGAAGTCGTGGAGCAGCTCCACCTCGACCGACTCGGCGCGCCCGTCGGCCCAGAGCATGTCGATGAGCGGGATGACGTCGATCAGATAGAGGCGCCCGCCGCTGATCCCGTGCTCGGCCAGCGCCTCGACGGCCTCCGCCCTGCTCATCGCCCGCGGCTGGCGCGGCCGCGGCGCCTCAGCCCGCGGCCACGCCCGTGCGCACCTGGCAGGCGACCCAGTGACCGGGCGAGGCCTGCTTCAGCACCTGCTCGTTCTCCGAGCACGAGGGCACGCGCAGCGAGCAGCGGGTGTGGAAGCGGCACCCGGACGGTGGGTTGATCGGGCTCGGCACGTCGCCCTCGAGCAGGATGCGCTTGCGCTTGATTGCAGGATCGGGGATCGGGACCGCGGAGAGGAGCGCCTCCGTGTAGGGATGCTTCGGGTTCGTGTAGAGCTCCTTCGCCGGAGCGATCTCCACGATCTTGCCGAGGTACATCACGGCCACGCGCGTCGAGATGTGCTCGACGACCGAGAGGTCGTGCGCGATGAAGAGGTAGGTGAGACCGAACCGCGCCTGCAGGTCCTCGAGCAGGTTCACCACCTGCGCCTGCACGGACACGTCCAGCGCGGACACCGGCTCGTCGGCGACGATCAGCTTCGGGTTCACGGCGAGCGCGCGCGCGATGCCGATGCGCTGCCGCTGACCGCCCGAGAACTCGTGCGGGTAGCGCCGCAGGTGATCGGCGTTGAGGCCGACGGTCTCGAGCAGCTCGACCACGCGCTCCTCGCGCTCGCGGCGCGTCTTTGCCAGCTTGTGGATGACCAGCGCCTCGCCGATGATCGACCCGACCGTCATCCGCGGGTTCAGCGACGCGTACGGGTCCTGGAAGATGATCTGCATCTCCTTCCGGAGCTGCCGCAGCGACCGCTTGTCGAGCGTGGTGACGTTCCTGCTCTGGAACCACACCTCGCCGGACGTCGGCTCGATGAGCCGGAGGATGGTCCGCCCCGTCGTCGACTTGCCGCAGCCGGACTCGCCGACGAGCCCCATCGTCTCGCCCGGCTGCATCTCGAACGTGACGTCGTCGACGGCATGCACGCGCGCGACCTCGCGCGAGAAGAGCCCGCCCCGGATGGGGAAGTACTTCTTGAGGTTCTTGACGCGCAGTAGCGGCTCGGCCATGGCGTACCCCTAATAGAGGAAGCAGGCGACCTTGTGGCCGGGCCTGACTTCCTTGAGCTCGGGTGTGTTGTCGAAGTGCATGGGCTTCGCGAACGAGCAGCGCGGCGCGAAGCGGCAGCCCGGCTTCTCGACGCCGCGCAGCGTGGGCACCGTGCCGGGGATCGTCTCCAGCTTGGTCTTCTGGGTGGCGGCGAGGTCGATCCGCGGGATCGAGCGCAGGAGGCCCTGTGTGTACGGGTGCAGCGGCTCCTTGAAGAGCTCGCCCACCGGCGCTTCCTCCGCCACCTTCGCGGCGTACATGACGACCACGCGCTGGGCGGTCTCGGCGATGACGCCCATGTCGTGGGTGATCAGCAGGATGGCCATGCCGAGCTTGGCTTTCAGCTCGTTGAGGAGCTCGAGGATCTGGGCCTGGATGGTGACGTCGAGCGCGGTCGTCGGCTCGTCGGCGATGAGGAGCTTGGGATTGCACGACAGCGCCATGGCGATCATGATCCGCTGCCGCATGCCGCCCGAGAGCTGGTGCGGGTATTCCTTCACCCGGCGCTCGGCGTTCGGGATGTGGACGAGCTTCAGCATCTCGACGGTCTTGTCCATCGCGTCGCGACGGTTGAGCCCCTCGTGCAGGCGCAGCGCCTCCGCGATCTGCTCGCCGCACGTGAAGACGGGGTTGAGCGAGGTCATCGGCTCCTGGAAGATCATCGAGATCTCTTTCCCGCGGATCTTGCGCATCTGCGCGGGCGTGAGATCGAGGAGGTTCCGGCCGTCGTACATGATGCTGCCCTCGGTGATGCGGCCGGGCGGCTGGGGGATGAGCCGCATGATCGAGAGCGCGGTCACGCTCTTGCCGCAGCCGGACTCGCCGACGACGCCGAGCGTCTCGCCCTTGTTGATGTAGAAGTCCACGCCGTCGACGGCGCGGACGACGCCTTCATCCGTGAAGAAGTGCGTCTTCAGCCCTTTGACTTCGAGGAGTCGCTCGGCCATGGAGCCTCCTACCAGCGCGCGGTGATGTCTTCGAAGACCTCGAGGGCCTTCGTGATGTCGTCGGCATCGATGTCCTTGTGCGTCACGCAGCGGATCGAAGTCGGGCCGGCGGCGTGCACCTTGACGTTGCGGGCCGCGGCGCCCTTCACCAGCTCGTCGACACCCCGCGGGCGCTCGACGCTGAACCTGACGATGTTCGTCTGCACGCTCGTGAGATCGATCGAGACCTTCGGCAGCCGCGCGAGGCCCTCGGCGAGCGTGCGCGCGTTGACGTGGTCGTCGGCCAGCCGGTCGACCATCGTCTCGAGCGCCACGATGCCGGCCGCGGCGATGATGCCCGCCTGCCGCATGCCGCTCCCGAACATCTTGCGGAAGCGACGGGCGCGCGCGATGAAGTCACGCGCGCCGCACACCACGGAGCCGACCGGCGCGGACAGCCCCTTCGAGACGCAGAACGTGACGGAGTCGACGTGGCGCGTGAAGTCCGACGCCGGCCGCTTCAGCGCGACGGCCGCGTTGAACAACCGGGCGCCATCGAGATGCACGGGGACGTTCGCGCCGTGCGCCACCGCCGCGACGGCGGCGGTCTCTTCCGGTGTCATGCACGTGCCGCCGTGCCCGTTGTGCGTGTTCTCGAGACAGACGAGCCCGGTCTGCGGCAGGTGGATGTTCGCGGGCCGGATGGACTCGCGCACCTGGTCCGGCGAGAGGAAGCCGCGCGGGGTCTTCAGCGGCCGCATCTGCACGCCGCCCAGTCGCGCGCTGCCGGCGACCTCGGCGTTGAAGATGTGGCAGTCGATGTCGAGGACGACTTCCTGCCCGGGCTGCGTGTGCGCGCAGACCGACACGAGGTTGCCCTGCGTGCCCGACGTGACGAAGAGGCCGGCCTCCTTGCCCAGGCGCTCGGCGGCCATCGCCTCGAGGCGCTTGACGGTCGGATCTTCCTCCCACACGTCGTCGCCGACGTCGGCGCGCGCCATCGCCTCGCGCATCGCCGGCGTCGGCAACGTCATCGTGTCGGAGCGGAAGTCGATGATCTGGTGCATCCGACTACCTCTGGGCGCTGCGCAGGCGTGCGGCCGCGCGGCGGCCGAAATCGGTGAAGCCGTACTCGGCTTCGAGGCGGCGGAGCAACGCGACGGCCTCGTCGGTCTTGCCTTCCCTGAAGCTGACCTCGGCGAGCATGAACATGGCTTCGGGGACGACCAGCGTGCGCGGGTAGTCCTTCAGGACCTTCTCCAGCCGCTGCCGCGCGCCGACGACGTTGCCTTGCTGGTTGTAATTGTACGCCGCGATCCACACTTCCTTCTGCGCGAGCCGCCCGCGGCAGATGTCGATCTTCGCGAGCGCGTCGGTCGCGTAGCGGCTCTCGGGGTAGTCCTTCACCAGCTTCTTGAACTGGTCGAGGGCTTTCGCGGCGAGCGTCTGGTCCTGCTCGATGGGCTTGATCTGGTCGTAGTAGCTCATCGACAGGCGGTACTGCACGAGGTCGGCGATCTGGTGGCGCGGGTAGAACGCCATGAACGTCCCGAACTCACCGATCGCCTTGTCGAACTCCGCCTCGCGGTAGTACGCCTCGCCCATGAGGAAGCGCGCGCGCGGCGCGAACGCCGAGTTCGGATGGCGCTCGACGATGCGACGGAAGTTGGTGCGCGCTTCCTCGTAGCGACGCTTCGAGAGCTCGTTCTCGCCGATCTGGTAGAGCTCGTCGGCGGGAAGGATCGGCGTGGGGCTCGGACGGAGCCACGCGCACCCGCCGAAGAGCAGCAAGAGGGCGATCAAGCCTACGCGCATTGGCGCGGACTGTACCACAGCTTTCGGCCAAAAACCCTTTGACTTCAGGCGGGTCCGCCGGTATCAGGGGGGCATGCCAATGCCCCGGATGGTGCGTGTCCGCCAGACGTTCGCCCGCCCGCGTGTGGCCGATATCCCCCGTCGCGTCGCCGAGACGCTGGCCGCCGGGAACCTGCCGATCACGCGGGGCGACACGGTCGCGGTGGGAGCGGGCAGCCGGGGCATCGCGAACATCGACGTGATCGTCGGCGCGACCGTGCGGTACCTGAAAGACCTCGGCGCGCGTCCGTTCGTGTTCCCCGCGATGGGCAGCCACGGCGGCGGCACCGCGGACGGCCAGCTCGACGTCCTCGCGCACTACGGAATCACCGAAGCCACGATGGGATGCCCGGTGCGCGCGACCATGGATGTCGTTCAGGTGGGCGAGGCGCTCGGCCTGCCGGTGTGGCTCGACAAGCTCGCCTCGGAGGCCGACTGGATCGGCGTCGTCAACCGCGTGAAGCCGCACACCGACTTCAAGGGCTCGATCGAGTCGGGCCTCTTCAAGATGATGACGATCGGCCTCGGCAAGTGGAAGGGCGCGCTGCAGTACCACCGCGCCAACGTGAACCACGGCTACGAGACCGTGATCACCTCCGTCGGCCGCGAGATGCTCGCGAAGGCGCGCATCGGCTTCGGCGTCGGCATCGTGGAGAACGGCTACGACGAGACCGGGCACATCGAGGCGTTCAACGCCGCCGAGCTCGAGGCAGGTGAGCGCCGGCTTCTGAAGGACGCGCGCGAGTGGATGGCGCGCCTGCCGTTCAAGCAGATCGACATCCTGATCGTCGAGGAGATCGGCAAGAACATCTCGGGCTCCGGGATGGACACGAACGTGATCGGACGGCCGACGAACCCGCACGAGCCGTTCCCCGCCGATCCGAAGATCCTCTGGATCGTGGCCCTCGACATCACCGACGAGAGCTACGGCAACGCGACGGGGATCGGCAACGCCGACTTCGCCGCGCGCCGGCTCGTCGACAAGATCGACATGAAGCCGACGCTGATCAACTGCATCACCGCGTGCTCGCCCGGCATGGCCAAGATCCCCGCGACGTACGACACCGACCGCGAGGCGATCGAGACCGCGCTCTCGTGCATCGGGCTCACGCAGCCCGAGAAGGCACGCGTCGTCCGCATCAAGAACACCCTCATGCTCGGCGAGCTCGAAGTCTCCGAGGCGTACTTGCCGGAGATCAGTAAGCGCGGCGACCTCACAACACTCGGCGAACCCACACCGTTTGGGTTCGACGCCGGCGGTGCCATCCACCATCTGTAGCTGAACACCGCCCGGTCCGCGTCCGCTGCTCCGCATCGTCACTTGGCGGCGGTAAGCGGGTTCGGATATGCCGGCGGGGGCGCCTTCGAGGCGCCCGCGCCGCCCAACCGGAGTGAGAACTCCGCGTGGAGTTACTTGACCTCGATCTGACCCTTCATGCCGGGGTGGAGGCCGCAGAGGTAGTCGTAGGCGCCGGCGTTGGCGAAGGTCTGGGTGTGGGCCTGGCCCTTGGACAGGACGCCGGAGCGTGTGACGCCGCCGGTGGTGACGGTGACCTGGTGCGGGCTGTCGTCCTTGTTCGTCCAGCGAATGGGAGCGCCTTTCGCGACGGAGACCTTCGCGGGGCCGAACTTGACGCCTTCGATGTCGACGGCGGTGGCGGGTGGGACGGCGCCGAAGTTCGACAGCGGAGCCGACGCGACGAGCGTCGTGTGCGAGATCACGAAGTCCGTTTTCTCGTGCGGCTTGTGGCACTCGAAGCAGCCTTTGTAGTTCGCCTTCTCGTTGAGCTTGGTGTCGGCGGCGAAGACGGCGTACTCCCACTCGCCGTTGCGCCACTCGGCGGGGTACTCGGTGCCCCAGCCCGTACGCTTCTCCATGACGGTGTAGGCGACGAGATCGCCCTTCACGAAGCGGCCGTCCGGACCCGTGATCGGGTTACCGGCGCCGTCGACCTACGCCTTGTACTGCACGAGCGTGAGCACGCTGCCGGACGGCAGCGGCTGGCCGGCCTTCATGGCCGCCACGGCGGCGGGCGTGCCCCAGAGCTCACGGAACTGCTTGATGTCGTGACGATCGACCGTGGTGTAGAGGACGCCGTCCTTGTAGTTCGCCGGGTACTTGATCTTGTCCGGGCCCGCGGTGGACGGAACCGCGAACAGCACAGCGACCAGGGCCGTCGCAGCGAGCGAGGCGATGAATCGGCGCATGCATCCCTCCAAGGCGAGGAGAGTCGGCGCGCAGTCTACTGCTACGGACGCCGTGTCGCGGCGGATTTAGAGGAGCTTCTCCATCACGATCGTGTCGACCCACCGGCCGTCGAGCAGCCCCATCTCCTTGTAGATCCCAACCGTGCGAAAGCCGTGCTTCCCGTAGAGCGCCATGCCGCCGGTGTTGGTCGGAAACGCCGAGAGGACCATCTTGTGAAAGCCGTGCTCGCGCGCGAGCGCCGTCAGCCGCGCGAGCAGCACGTCGCCGACGCCCTTGCCGCGCCACGCGCGGTCGACGTAGACCGAGAAGTCCGCGACGAAGCGATACGCCTCGCGCGGATTGTAGACGTTCAAGCTGCCCCATCCCGCGACGTCGGGACCACTGACCGCGACGATCACGGGGTGGCGAGGACTGCGCGACGTGAGCCACGCGCGGCGCTCGTCGGGCGTGCGGAGCTCGGTCTCGAGCGTCGCGACGCGATCTTCGATGCCCTGGTTGTAGATGCGGCAGATCGCGGCGGCGTCGTCGGGCGTGGCGAGGCGAACATCGAAGCGATCGCGCATCGGCGCCGACGATAGCACACGTATAATTTCGCTCCATGACACCCGACTCGCGTCCCCTCGTCGTGCTCGGCGGCAACATCCATCCCGACGGCCAGGCGCTGCTCGAGACGGAAGCGCGCGTGATCGTCACGATGGAGGAAGACGAAGCGGCGTTCGTGAGGGTCGCCGCGGATGCCGACGGCATCCTCCTGCGCACGAGGCCGCGCTGCAGCGCGAGCCTCATGACGGCACTCCCGAAGCTCCGGGTCATCGGCCGACACGGCGCCGGGCTCGACATCGTCGACATCGAGGCCGCGACGCGGCTCGGCGTCGCCGTCGTCCACGGCCCGGGCTCCAACGCGCAGGCCGTCGCCGAGCACGCGCTGATGCTCATGCTCGTGTGCGTGAAGCGCACGCTGATGATCGACAAGGCGACACGCGCGGGCGACTGGGCGGCGCGCGGCGGCGGGAACACGGAGCTCCACGGCAAGACTCTGGGCATCGTCGGCATCGGCCACATCGGGCGGCGCGTGGCGAAGTTCGCCGGCGCGATCGGCATGAAGGTGCTCGCGTACGACAAGTACGTCCCGGCCGACGAGATCCGCCGCCGTGGCGCCGAGCCCGTCGAGAGTCTGGACGCGCTGCTGCCGCAGGTCGACGTGCTCACGTGCCACACGCCGCTCACCGACGAGACGCGCGCGATGATCAACGACAAGACCCTGGGGCTCATGAAGAAGGGCGCGATCTACGTCAACACGTCGCGCGGGCCCGTGCAGCAGGAGCGCGCGCTCTTCGAGGCGCTCACGCGCGGGCACCTCGCCGCCGCGGGCGTCGACGTGTTCGAGGAAGAGCCGACGTCGCTCGACAACCCGCTGTTCAACCTGCCGAACGTCGTCGTGTCCTCCCACGTCGCCGGTGTGACGCAGGAAGCCCGTCGGCAGACGTCGACGCAGGTCGCGAGCGAGATGCTGCGGGTGCTGCGCGGCGAGAAGCCCGACGTGCTCGTGAACCCGGACGTCTGGCCGCGGCTCGGGCGGCGGGGGTAGAATCCCGCTATGCCGATCGATCGCCGTCATCCGCGAGAGATTCGTGCCGACATCCGCGGCGGCAAGATCAGCGGACACACGTCGGGCATGGGCGAGGGCTACGTGCAGGCGAACCTCGCGGTGCTGCCCAAGGAGCAGGCCTACGACTTCCTGCTCTTCTGCCAGCGCAACCCGCGGCCCTGTCCGCTCATCGAAGTCACCGACGTCGGCTCCCCGGAGCCGGTCGGCGTCGCGCCGGGCGCGGACCTCCGCACGGACATCCCGCGCTATCGCATCTACAAAGACGGGGTGCTCGCCGACGAGGTGACCGACGTGACGCCGTACTGGCGCGACGACCTGGTCGCGTTCCTCCTCGGCTGCTCCTTCACGTTCGAGTGGGCGCTGCTCGAGGCGGGCATCGATCTCTGGCACGTGAAGCACGGCAAGAACGTCGCGATGTGGCCCACGTCGATCGAGTGCCGCCCCGCGGGCGCGTTCTACGGGCCGATGGTCGTGTCGATGCGACCGGTCCCGGCGGGGCAGCTCTCGAAGGCCGTGACCGCGAGCGCGCGCTTCCCGAACGCGCACGGCGCGCCCGTGCACATCGGCGACCCGAAGGCGATCGGCATCGAGGACATCACGCAGCCGAAGTGGGGCGACGCGCAGCACTTCGATCCCGGCACCGTGCCGGTGTTCTGGGCGTGTGGGGTCACGCCGCAGGCGGTCGCGCTCAAGTCGAAGCCGCCGTTCATGATCACGCACAGCCCCGGCTCGATGTTCATCACGGACCTGCCGAACTCGTCGCTCGCCGCGTTGTGAGAGTCGTTCCGGCTGGCGATCTGGCGCTCTCGGTGGAGTTCACCGAGGAGATCAGCGTCGAGACCAACACCCGCGTCCGCGCGCTCGAGTACCTCCTCCAGCAGAAAGGCGTGCCCGGCATCGTCGAGACCGTGCCCGGCTACCGCGCGCTCCTCGTCTACTACGACCCGTCGGTGATCGGCTACGAGCCGTTGAGCGAGACACTTCTCGGGCTCGCCGCGCAAACCGACGCCACCGTGTTGCCGCCGCCGCGCCACGTCGCGATCCCTTGCTGCTACGAGGACCCGGAGCTCGGCTTCGATCTCGCCGGTGCCGCCGAGCGGCTCGGACTGCCCCCGGCCGAGGTCGTCCGCGCCCATACGGCCTTCGAGCACCTCGTGTACTTCATCGGCTTCGTGCCGGGTCTGCCGTACATGGACTCGCCGGAGCGGCTCACGATCAAGCGGCTCGACACGCCGCGAACGAAAACGCCGCCGGGGAGCGTCTCGATCGGCGGCGCGCAGTGCTGCATCTATCCCGTCGACAGCCCGGGGGGCTTCTGGGTGCTCGGGCGCACGCCCCTCAAGCTCTACGACCCCGCCGCCGCGGAGCCCGTCCTTCTGCGCGCCGGCGACCGCGTGCGTTTCCGCGCGATCGACCGCACCGAGTTCGATCGCATCGCCGCGGCGGTCGAGGCGCGCACGTACCGGGCGGCGATCTCGTGATCCGCATCCTCGAGCCGGGGCCGCTCACGACGGTGCAGGACCGGGGACGATTCGGCCAGCTGCGCTACGGCATCCCGCCCTCCGGGCCGATGGATCGACGCGCGTTCGTCATCGCAAATCGGCTCGTCGGCAACGACGGCACGGCGGCCGGGCTCGAGTGCACATACATGGGGCCGCGCTTCGAGGTCGAGCGGGCGTGCGCGATCGCCGTGACCGGCGCGCCGGCCCCGGTGACCGTGAACCGCCACCCAGTCCCCGCGTGGACGACGATCGAGCTCGCGGCGGGCGATCAGGTCCGCATCGGCGCCCCCAAGACGGGCGTGTTCAGCTACGTTGCGTTCTCCGGCGGGCTGGACGTCCCCCTCGTCATCGGGTCGCGCTCGACGTACATCCGTGGCCGGCTCGGCGGCGTCGAGGGACGCGCGGTGCGCGCGGACGACGTGCTGCGGCTCCTGCCCGCGCCGGCGCCGCCGCGGCGGCGCGTGGTCGACCCGCGATGGATCCCCGACTTCGGGGGCGACCAGGAGATCCGCGCGGTGCTCGGTCCACAGGCCGATCGGTTCACGGACGAGGGCATCGCGGCGCTGCTCGGGAGCCCGTACGAGATGCTCCCGCAGTCCGACCGCATGGGCGCGCGCCTGCGCGGACCGCGTATCGCGCACGCCCGCGGTCATGACATCATCTCGGACGGGATCCCGCTCGGCGGCATCCAGGTCCCGGGCGACGGCCAGCCGATCGTCCTGCTGGTCGACCGGCAGTCCACAGGGGGCTACACGAAGGTGGCGACGGTGTGTTCGATCGACATCGCACGGCTCGCGCAGGTGAAGCCGGGCCAGCGCGTGACCTTCCGCGCGATCGACGTCGCGGAAGCTCACCGCCTCGTGCGCGAGGACGCGGCGTCCCTCGCAGGCGCAGTGAAGGAGACAGCATGAGCGTGGAACGCGAGCAGGGCGAGTACATCGGCAAGACGGGGCGCTCCCGGGCGCTGCACGAGGAGGCCACGGCGGTGATGCCGGGCGGCAACAGCCGCACGACCACCTTCTTCGACCCGTATCCGTTCTACATCGAGCGCGGGCAGGGCGCGCACGTCTGGGACGCGGACGGCAACGACCGGCTCGACTTCAACGGCAACTACACGAGCCTCATCCTCGGCCACGCGCCGCCCGAGGTGATCAAGGCCGTGCAGCAGACCGCGGAGCGCGGGCTGTCGTTCCCCGGCCCGACCGAGAGCGAGATCGCGCTCGCCGCCGAGCTCACGCGCCGCATCCCGTCGATGCAGACGCTGCGCTTCACCAACTCGGGCACCGAGGCGACGATGAACGCGGTGCGCGTGGCGCGCGCGTTCACGGGCCGCGCGAAGATCGCCAAGTTCGAGGGCGCGTATCACGGCACGCACGACTGGGCGCTCGTGAGCGTCAGCCCGCCCGTCAAGGCGTCCGGCAGCCGCACGAGCCCGAAGCCGATCCCGTCGTCGGCGGGGCTGCCGCCGGCGGTGATGAAGCACGTCGTCGTGCTGCCGTGGAACGACCCGGATGCGTGCGAGAAGATCCTCGAGAAGGAAGCCGCCAACCTCGCTGCGGTCCTCGTCGATCCGCTCCTCGGCATCGGCGGGATCCTGCCGCCGCAGCCGGGGTTCCTCGAGCGCCTCCGCGAGGTGACGGCGCGTCACAACATCGTGCTGATCTTCGACGAGGTGATCTCGTTCCGCGTCGCCAGAGGTGGTGCGCAGGAAAAGTTCGGCGTCACGCCGGACCTCACGACGCTCGGCAAGATCATCGGCGGCGGATTGCCCGTCGGCGCGTTCGGCGGACGCGCGGACATCATGGGCGCGTACGACCCGAGAAAGGGCGGCGCGCGCATCGGGCACGGCGGCACGTTCAACGCGAACCCGCCCACGATGGCCGCGGGCCTCGCGACGCTGCAGGCCCTCACGCCCGAGGCGTACGAGCGCCTCGACGCGCTCGGCGAGCGGCTGCGCGGCGGCGTCACGCGGCTGCTCGAGGCCACGCGCAAGAAGGGACAGGTGACCGGCGTCGGCTCGCTGTTCTGCCTGCACTGGGTCACCGGCGCGTTGACCGACTATCGATCGAGCCGGCCGAAGGATCCCGACGCGCCGATGCGCGTGTTCCTCGGCTTGCTGAACGAAGGGATCATCCTGAGCCAGCGCGGCCTCGGCGCGTGCTCGCTCGCGATGGTCGACGAGGACATCGACCGCTTCGTCAACGCGCTGGCGCGGGTGCTCGCGCGCGGGTAGGAATCCGCGGACGGGGGTAGAAACGACACGCGGTCAGGCGGCGAGGACCTGGTCGTGCGTGGCGGCGAGCTCCTCGCACAGCGCCGGCCACTCGAGCGGCTTCGTGAAGACGACGTCGGCGCCCGCGGCGCCCCCCCCCCCCCCCCCCCCCCCCCCCCCAGCGGCTCGCCGAATCCGGTCACGACGACCACGCGCGGCCCTCCATTTTTTTCACGGCGAGAATTGCCTTGATGAGGTGATCGCCCGCCACGTCCGGGAGACCGAGGTCGGTGAGGAGCACGTCGAAATCCCATCCGATGGCGTGTTCGAGTGCGGCCCCTGCCGATGCGGCGGCGCGAACCTCGGCGCCGTTGCCCACCGGCTGACTTCTTCATCCTGCGCGACGACGGAGCAAGAACGATGCCGCGTCACGCTCGGCGGCCCTTGACCCCGTCTCCCGCGCGGTGGTCTACTGAGCGCCCGTGAACACGTCGCTGAAGCGTACACCACTGCACGCGGCCCACGTGAAGGCCGGCGCCCGCATGGTCGAGTTCGGTGGCTGGGACATGCCCGTGCAATACACCGGCATCATCGAGGAGCATCGCCGCGTCCGTCGCGCCGTCGGACTCTTCGACGTGAGCCACATGGGCGAGTTCGAGGTCGAAGGGCCGGCGGCGCTCGCCGCGCTGCAGACGCTCACGACGAACGACGTCGCCGCGCTCGAGATCGGGCAGGTCCAGTACTCGCTGTTGCCGTATCCGCACGGCGGGCTCGTCGACGATCTCACCGTCTACCGTCTCGCCGCCGATCGCTTCATGGTGACGGTGAACGCGTCGAACACGGACAAGGACTGGGAGTGGGTCACGCAGCGGGCGTCCGGCGCGCGATGGCGCAACGTCTCGAGTGAGACCGGACTGATCGCCGTGCAGGGGCCGCGCGCCGAGGAGCTCGTCGCGGGGCTCGCCGACGTCGACGTGCGCGCGATCGCCTACTACCACTTCGCGCGGGGCAAGGTCGCCGGCGTCGCGACGCTGATCTCGCGCACCGGCTACACCGGTGAGGACGGCTTCGAGCTCTACGTCCCGTGGAACGACACCGAGCGGCTGTGGAACGCGTTGCTCGACGCCGGGCGCCGGGCCGACGTCGGTCCCATCGGGCTCGGCGCGCGCGACACGCTGCGGCTCGAGATGCGGTACGCGCTGTACGGCAACGACATCGACGAGACGACCAATCCGATCGAGGCGGCCCTCGGCTGGGTGGTGAAGCCGGCCAAGGGCGACTTCGTCGGCAAGGACGCGATCGAGCGCGTGCGCACGGACGGCCCGAAGCGCAAGCTCGTCGGGATCGAGATGGCGGATCGCTCGGTCGCACGCCACGGCTATCCGGTGCTGCGCGAGGGCCGGCGGGTCGGCATCGTGACGTCGGGCACGTACGGCCCCTCGGTCGAGAAGTCGATCGCGATGGCCTACGTCGAGACGCCGCTCGCGGCCGTTGGGACCGAGGTCGAGGTCGAAATCCGTGGGCAAGGACGCCCCGCGCGCGTGGTGAAGACGCCGTTCCATCCATCGCGTGTCAAGAAATAGCGACAGAGGAGACTCCCGGTGGCGAACGTCCCCGCTGACCTCAGGTACACGAAAGACCACGAGTGGGCGAAGCCGGAAGGCGAGCGCTACCGCGTCGGCATCACGGCCTACGCGCAGGAGCAGCTCGGCGACGTCGTGTTCGTCGAGCTGCCGAAGGTCGGCGCGAAGGTCACGGCCAAGCAGTCGTTCGGCGTGGTCGAATCGGTCAAGGCCGTGTCCGATCTCTTCGCCCCGCTCTCCGGCGAGATCGTCGAGGTCAACGGCGAGCTGCCCGGCGCCCCGCAGGTCGTGAACCAGGACCCGTACGGCCAGGGGTGGATGATCGCGATCGCGCCGTCGAAGGCCGACGAGTGGAAGGAGCTGCTCACGGCCGCGCAGTACGAGCAGTTCCTCACAGAAGGCCACTGATGCAGCGGTACCTCGCGAACACACCCGCCGAGCAGCGCGCGATGCTCGACACGATCGGCGCCCCGTCGATCGAGGCGCTGCTCGCGCGTATCCCCGCCAAGGCGCGGCTCCCACGCGCGCTCGACCTCCCCGCCGCGGCCGCCGAGCTCGAGCTCATCCGCGAGATGCGCGCGCTGGCCGCCGCCAACGCGGACGTGAACGGCTACGCGTGCTTCCTCGGCGGCGGATCGTACGACCACTTCGTGCCCGGCGTGATCAACCACATGATCCTGCGCGGCGAGTTCTTCACCGCGTACACGCCGTACCAGCCCGAGGCCAGCCAGGGCACGCTCCGCACGATCTACGAGTACCAGACGATGATGGCGGAGCTCACGGGGATGGACGTCGCGAACGCCTCGATCTACGACGGCGCGTCGTCGCTCGCCGAAGCGGCGCTGATGGCGGCGGCCGTGACCGGGCGCTCGGACGTCGTTCTCGCGGCCGGCGTCAATCCGCTCTACCGCCGCGTCACGCAGACCTACTGCGACGGGCCCCGCATCAAGCTCCGCACCGTCGCGGCGCCCGACGGGACGATCGATCTCGACGCCGCGCGCAAGCTCGTCGACGGCACGAAGACCGCCGCGCTGGTGATCCAGACGCCGAACTTCTACGGCTGTCTCGAGGATGTCGCCGCGGCCGCGGAGATCGCCCATGCCGCGGGCGCGCTGCTCGTGGTCGCCGCGGATCCCGTCAACCTCGGGGTGCTCGAAGCGCCGGGGCGTCTCGGCGCGGACATCGTCGTCGGCGAGGGGCAGGGCATCGGCGTGCCGATGTCCTTCGGCGGTCCGAGCCTCGGCGTGTTCGCGGCGAAGAAGGCGCTGGTGCGCCGGATGCCCGGCCGGCTCGTCGGCGCCACCGTCGACCTCGACGGCCAGCGCGGCTTCGTGCTGACGCTGCAGACGCGCGAGCAGCACATCCGCCGCGCGAAGGCGACCTCGAACATCTGCACGAACGTCGCGCTGTGCGCGCTGATGGCGACGATCTACGTCGCGACCATGGGCACGCAGGGGCTCATCGAGGTCGGCGAGCAGTCCGCGGCGAAGGCCCGCTACGCCGCAGACCGTCTCACGAGCATTCCGGGGGTCTCGCTGCGCTTTCCCGCGCCGTTCTTCAAGGAGTTCGCGCTGAAGCTTCCCGTGTCGCCGGACCGTGTCGTCGGCAAGCTGCTGAAGCAGCGGATCCTCGCCGGCGTCCCGCTCAAGCGCTTCGATCGCGCGCTCGGTGACTGCCTCCTGGTCGCTGTCACGGAAAAGCGGACGCGCGCGGAGATCGACGCGTTCGCGGACGCGCTCCGGAAGGCGGTGGCGTGATGGCGCACAAGGCCGCCCCCGCGTACGACAAGCTGGTCTTCGAGCTTTCGTCGCCCGGCCGTCAGGGGTATGCGCTGCCCGCGAACGACGTGCCCGGCGCCGCGGATGGCGTGCCGGCGAAGTACCGCCGCACGATACCCGCGGCGCTGCCCGAAGTCTCCGAGTTCGACGTCGTGCGCCACTACTCGCGGCTTTCGCGCATGAACTACGGCGTCGATACGCACTTCTATCCGCTCGGCTCGTGCACGATGAAGTACAACCCGAAGCTCAACGAGGACATGGCGCGCTTGCCCGGCTTCATCGCCCTGCACCCGCTGGCACCGGACGCGGCGAGCCAGGGGGCGTTGACGCTGATGTACGAGCTCGGGCGGATGCTGAGCGAGATCGCGGGCATGGACGCGGTGTCGCTGCAGCCGGCGGCCGGCGCGCAGGGCGAGCTGGCGGGTGTCTTGATGATCCGCGCCTACCACGCCTCGCGCGGCGAGAAGCGCACCAAGGTCTTGATCCCGGACTCCGCGCACGGCACGAACCCCGCGTCGACGGCGCTCGCCGGCTACGAAGTCATCGAGGTGAAGTCGACGCGAGACGGTGAGGTTGAGATCGACGACCTCGCGCGGCACCTCGACGAGACCGTGGCCGCGTTCATGATCACTGTTCCGAACACCCTGGGAAACTTCGAACCTCGAATCATCGAGATCACGAATCTTTGTCATTCCAAGGGCGTGCAGGTCTACATGGACGGCGCGAATCTGAACGCGATCCTCGGGATCGCGCGTCCGGGCGATCTCGGCTTCGACGTCTGCCACTTCAACCTGCACAAGACGTTCACGACGCCGCACGGCGGTGGCGGGCCGGGCGCCGGGCCGGTCGGCATCAAGGCGCACCTCGAGCCGTTCCTGCCGACGCCCGTCGTGGTGAAGAACGGCGAGGTGTACGCGCTCGACTGGAAGCGGCCGAAGTCGATCGGCAAGCTGCAGGCGTTCTGGGGCAACTTCGGCATGCTCGTGCGCGCGTACACGTACATCCGCACGATGGGGCCCGACGGGCTGCGCGCCGTCTCCGACAACGCGGTGCTCAACGCGAACTACGTGATGAAGCGGCTCGAGCAGGACTACGACCTCGCCGCGCCGGGGCCGTGCATGCACGAGTGCGTGGTCTCCGCGCGCCGGCAGAAGAAGCACGGCGTGACCGCGATGGACATCGCCAAGCGCCTGCTCGACCTCGGGTTCTACGCGCCGTCGACGTACTTCCCGCTCATCGTCGAAGAGGCGCTGATGATCGAGCCGACGGAGACCGAGTCGAAGCAAACGCTGGACGCGTTCTGCGACGCGATGATCCAGATCGCGCGCGAGGCCGAGCGCGCGCCCGACCTCGTCCACGAGGCGCCGGTGACGACGCCCGTGCGCCGGCTCGACCAGACGAAGGCGGCGCGCGAGCCCGATCTGAAGTGGACGGGTTGAAATTGGGGGGCTCCGGGCGCCCCCCCAAGCCCCCCACGAGCGCGCCGTCGGCGCGCCCGAGCGGTCCAGTGACCTGGCGCCTGCTCGTCACCGAGCCCGCGGACGGCGCGACCAACATGGCGGTCGACGAAGTCCTCTGGCGGGGGCGACGCGCGGGGACGTCGCCGCCGACGTTGCGGTTCTTCGCGTGGGCGCCGCCGACGGTGTCGCTCGGCTACGGCCAGCCGCTCGATCAGGACCTCGATCAGGCCGTGTGCCGCGCGCTCGGCGTCGGCCTCGTCCGCCGGCCGACGGGCGGCAGCGCGATCTATCACGACGGCCCCGAGCGCGAGCTCACCTACAGCGTCGCGGCGAGCAACGACGACCTCGGCGTCGGCACGGACCTGCTCGCGAGCTATCGCTGGGTCGCCCGCGCGCTCGCGCGCGGCCTCAGGACGCTGGGCGCGCCGGTCGAGATCGTCGAGCGCCGCCGCGAGTACGGGCCCGTGCCGGCGTTCTGCTTCGCGCGCACCGGCACGTACGAGCTCGAGCTCGGCGGCCGCAAGCTCGTCGGCAGCGCGCAGCGCCGTCACGGCAAGTCGTTCCTCCAGCACGGGTCGATCCTGCTCGACGTCGACGCGGCGCGCGTGGCCGAGATCTTTCTCGCGAGCGAGCCGCTCGCGACGGTCGCGACGCTTGCGGAAGCCCTCGGCCGTCGCCCCGCATGGGACGACTGCGTGACCGCTCTCAGCGGGGCGTTCGAGGCGGAGCACGGCATCACGCTGCGGCCGGGCGGACTCAGCGCCGCGGAGGCGGGCGACGTCGAGACGCTGGCGCGCGAGAAGTACGCCACCGATGCGTGGCTCGCGGGGCTCCCGTGAGACGCGAGTATCCCGAGTGCGCGCGGGTCGGCGTGGGCGCGGTCGTGCTCGACGGCGACCATGTGCTGCTCGTCAAGCGCGGCGGCGGGACCCTGCCGGGCAAGTGGAGCATCCCGGGCGGCCTCGTCGAGCTCGGCGAGACCACCCGCGAGGCCGTGGTGCGCGAGATCGCCGAGGAGTGCGGGCTCGAGATCGAGCTGGTCGACGTGTGCGGCGTGCTCGACCGCGTGGTCCGGGATGACCAGGGCCGGGTCCGCTATCATTGGGTGCTGGTCGACTACCTCGCGGTCGCGCGCGGCGGCACGCTGTGCGCGGGCGACGACGCCGCGGACGCGCGCTGGGTGCCGCTCAGCGAGGTGACGCAGTACGACACGACGGACGGGTTGATGGACATGGTCATGCGCGCCCTCAAACTACGGGATGCCACATGAAAGTCGAGGTCGTCAGCGGGGCGCTGGGTGAAGTGAAGGCGGATGCCGTCGTCGTCGGCATGTCGGCCGACGACAAGAAGCTGCCGGCCGGCCTGGCCGCGCTCGACCGGCAGGCGAGCGGGCGCATCGCCGCGGTGCTCGCGGCGGAGAAGTTCCAGGGCAAGCCCGGCGCCGTCACGCACCTGCACGTCGCCGACGGCTTCGGCGCCTCGCGCATCGTCGTGACGGGTCTCGGGAGCCGCACGGAGATGGCGGCGGAGATGGTGCGGCGCGCGGCCGCGGCCGGTGTGCGGCGCGCCCGCGACCTCGGCGCGCGCACGGTCGCGCTCGACGTCCTCGGTGACCGCCTGCCCGCGCGCGAGCGCGCGCATGCCGCCGTCGAGGGCGCGGTGCTCGGCACCTACGTCTTCGATCGCTACAAGCGCGAGAAGAGCGAGAAGGCGGTCGAGACCCTGCGCGTGGTCGCGCCCGATCGCCGCCAGACCCGCGAGGTGACCGAGGGCGCGCGCCGCGGCGAGGTCTTCGCCGAGGGCACGTGGCTCGCGCGCGACCTCATCAACGCGCCCGCGAACGACGTGCATCCCACCTACGTGGCCGAGGTGGCCCGCCAGATCGCGCGCGAGGGCAAGCTGAAGATCAAGGTCCTCGAGCGCGACGAGTGCGCCAAGCTCGGCATGGGCGCGTTCCTCGGCGTCGCGAAGGGCAGCGAGCAGCCGCCGAAGTTCATCCACCTCACGTACACGCCCTCCGGCCGCGCCACCAAGCGGGTGGCGATCGTCGGCAAGGGGATCACGTTCGACTCCGGCGGCCTCGACCTCAAGAGCGCCGAGGGCATGGCGCGCATGAAGAACGACATGTCGGGCGCGGCCGCGGTGCTCGGCATCATGAAGGCGCTCCCGAAGCTCGGCGCGCGCGTGGAAGTGCACGGCCTCATCGCCGCGACCGAGAACATGCCGTCGGGATCGGCCATCCGGCCCGGCGACATCCTGCGCGCGATGAACGGCACGACGATCGAGATCGGCAACACCGACGCGGAGGGCCGTCTGACGCTCGCGGACGCGCTCTGCTACGCCGCGAAGTTCATCGAGCCGCAGGAGATGATCGACATGGCGACGCTCACGGGCGCGTGCGTCGTCGCGCTCGGCGCGCTGTGCTCCGGGCTCTTCGCCAACGACCAGCGCCTCGCCGATCGCCTGCTCGCCTCCGCGCGCGCCGCGGGCGAGCGCGCGTGGCAGCTGCCGCTCATCGACGAGTACAAGGAGCAGTTCAAGAGCGACGTCGCGGACCTGAACAACACCGGCGGGCGCAACGGCGGCGCGATCACCGCCGGGCTCTTCATCAAGGAGTTCGCGGGGACGATCCCGTGGGCCCACCTCGACATCGCCGGCCCCGCGTTCATCGACAAGGACTCGCCGCTCGGCCCGAAGGGCGCAACGGGTGTCGGCGTGCGCACGCTGCTGACCTACCTCAGCGACGGGAAGTAGCCTGGGCGCCGTCGACCTCCACTCCCACACCACCGCGTCGGACGGCACCCTCGCGCCGCGCGACCTCGTCGCGCTCGCCGCGAGGCACGGGGTGACGGTGCTCGCGGTGACCGACCACGACTCGACGCAAGGTCTGGCCGAGGCGCGCGCGGCGGCGGCCGCGCATCCCGGGATGACGATCGTGCCCGGCATCGAGATCAACTGCGACGTCGACGGCGCCGAGATCCACGTGCTCGGCTACTTCCTCGACGTCGGGGCGTCCTGGTTCCAGGAGTTCCTCCGCGAACAGCGTGCCGAGCGCGCCGCGCGCGTGCATCGCGTGCTCGCGAAGCTCGCCGACCTCGGGATGTTCGTCGACGCGGACGAGGTCTGGGCACTCGTGAAGGAGGGCTCCGCCGGCCGCCCGCACATCGCGCAGGCGATGGTGCATCGGGGCTACGTGCGCTCCGTGCGCGAGGCGTTCGACCGGTTCCTGCGCAACGGCGGTCCCGCCGCCGCGCCGCGGCGGAAGCTCGCGCCGGAGCAGGCGGTCGGCATCATCAGGAAGGCGCGAGGCGTGCCCGTTCTGGCGCACCCTGGGCTGGCGAACCGCGACGCCATGATCCCGCTCCTCGTCGAGGCCGGCCTGGTTGGTATCGAGAGTTACTATCCCGAGCACTCCGCGGGTCAGACGCAGACCTATCTCTCGCTCTGCGAGCGCCACGGACTGGTCGCAACAGGTGGCTCGGATTTCCACGGCCCCGGCATCGGGCATGCGCCGCATCCCGGCGCGCAGGCGGTCCCGCAGACCGTCTGGGAGCAGTTGCGCGACCGCGCCGCGGAACTCGGCGCGGTGGTCGCGAGTTAACCCGCCGTCACGCGGCGCCATGAACGTCCAGGTGTTCGGCTTCAAGGATTGCCAGGAGACGCGCAAGGCGCTGCGCTTCTTCTCCGACCGCCGCATCGCCGTGCACTTCGTCGACCTGAAGGAGCGCCCCGCATCGAAAGGTGAGCTCAGACGCTTCGCCGACAAGCACGGCGCGGCGGCGCTCATCGACAAGACCTCGCCGTGCTTCAAGGCGCTCGGCCTTCACGTCAGCGGCGACTCGCCGCAGCGCCAGGTCGAGCGCGCGCTCGCGGAGCCGCGCCTGCTCAAGACGCCGCTGGTGCGCATCGACCAGCGCGTGAGCATCGGCTACGTGCCCGACGAATGGGCGACAACCCTTGGGGGGCTTGGGGGGCGCCCGGAGCCCCCCAATTCCAGATGAACGTTCTGATCATCGACGACGACGCGGAGATCGGACGGACGCTCGGGAACCTCCTCGAGCGCCGCAAGCACACCGTCACGCTCGCGACGCGCGGCCAGGAGGCGCTCGGCCTCGCGAAGACGACCGCGTTCGACATCGTGATCCTCGACGTCCGGATGCCCGACATGGACGGCTTCGGGGTGCTGCAGGCGCTGCGCGCGCAAGGCTCCGCCGGCGGCGTCATCATGCTCACGGGCCAGGGGGACGTCGAGGACGCCGTGCGCGCGCAGCAGCTCGGCGCCGACGACTACCTGCCGAAGCCGATCCGCATCGCCGCGCTCGATCGCGTGCTCGCCGCGATCGGCGGTCGTAAGAAACCACCTTCGTAAGGAGACCGATCATGCCGAGGACGAAGAGCCCGCTGTCGCGCAGGGAAGTCCTGAAGTTCGGCGCGTTCACCACCGTCGGCGGCGTGCTGACGCCCGGGATCTCGATGGCCCAGGCCATCGTCACCGACACCAAGGGGATCAGCGCGCCAGACATCACGCTCACTGTCAAGGGCACGGCGATTCCCGGCTACGAGGCGCGGCCGGAGGCGCCGGGCCGCTACCCGATCGTCGTCGCCATCTCCGGCTTCACCGGCCTCACCGAGCAGCACAAGGACGTCTGCCGCCGCTTCGCGCACGCGGGGTACTACGCGGTCGCGCCCGAGCTCTTCCATCGCGAGGGTGGCATGGCGGGCAAGCCCCAGCCCGAGCTGTCGCGCATTTCGGCGAGCATCGGCCGCGCGCAGTATCTCGGTGACATCCGCGCCGCGGCGGACCACGCGAAGGGCAGTCGTTCGCGCGCGCCGACCGGATCGGCGTCACCGGCTTCTGCGGCGGCGGCGCGCTCACGCTGCACTTCACCGCCGAGAACCCGGACGTGACCGCGGCCGTGCCGTGGTACGGCCATCTCAAGCGCGTGTACAACGACACACCGGGCGTGGACGCGTTCAGCCTCGTGAGCAAGATCAAGGTGCCGGTGCTCGGGCTCTACGGCGATGCCGACACGGGCATCCCGAACGACGACGTGAAGCGCTTCGAGACCGAGCTCAAGAAGACGAACCCGAACGTGGAGTTCATCCTCTATCCGGGCGCGCCGCACGCGTTCTTCTCCGACGACCGGCCGCAGGTCTATCGCAAGGACGCGGCGGACGACGCCTGGAAGCGCTGCAGCGCGTTCTTCGACAAGCACCTCAAGGCGTAGGTGGTCGTTTTCATCACCGGGGCGTCGTCGGGCATCGGCGCCGCGCTCGCGCGGGAGTACGCGCGGCGCGGCGCCGATGTCGCGTTGGCGGCGCGCCGGACGGACCGCCTGGAGACGCTCGCGAGCGAGCTCTCCGCGAGCGGCCGGCGGGCGCTCGTGCTCGCGTGCGACGTCACGCGGGACGGCGAGCTGGAGGCCGCCGTCGCGAAGACGCGCGAGGCGTTCGGCGGCATCGACGTCGTCATCGCCAACGCCGGGTTCGGGGTCGTCGGGCCCGTCGAGCGCCTCGGCCTGGCCGACTATCGCCGCCAGTTCGAGACCAACGTGTTCGGCGTGCTGCGCACGATCTACGCCACGCTCGACGACCTCAAGCGCTCGCGCGGCCGGCTCGCGATCCTCGGATCCGTCACCGGTCATCTCGCCACCCCCGGCAGCTCGCCGTACGCGATGAGCAAGTTTGCCATCCGCGCGCTCGCCGAGGCGTTGCGGCACGAGCTCCGTCCCGCGGGGGTCACGGTGACGCTCGTCAGCCCGGGGTTCGTCGAGAGCGAGATCCGCCTCGTCGACAACGAGGGCCGGCTCCGCACCGAGACCCGCGACGTCGTGCCGCGCTGGCTCCGCATGGGCTCGGCGCCCGCGGCGCGCAAGATCATCCGCGCGATCGAGCGTCGCCGCCGTGAAGCCGTCATCACGGGGCACGGCAAGGCGCTCGTGTTCCTGCAGCGGCACGCGCCCGGGCTGATGAGCGCGCTCGTCGGCCTCTCAGGCTATCGCGGCCGTTCCGAACCGCGCTGAAGATTGATCGGCAGTCGCGGAGGGCGCGGATTCACTCCGCGCCCGGAGCGTCGGGGGGCTTGGGGGGCCGCTGGAGGCGGCCCCCCATGTGAAACACATTCCGGCAGCGCGTCTCCGTGACGAACGCAGCGCTGATCACGCCCGCGCTCGCGACGGCGAGGCAGAGCGTGAACGCCGCTTCGTAGGCCCGCGCCGAGTAGAGCCGCGCGCCCGCGACCGCGAGCCCGTCCCACTGCGCGTCCAGCACGACGCCGAGCAGCCACTGCACCACCGCGAACGTGAAGAAGATCGGCATGTTGCAGAAGCCCATCGCGATGCCGACCCGCGCGGGATCGTTCACCTCGCGCACGCACGCCCACACGAGGATCAAGCCTGACGCGCTCAGTCCCATGAGGAAGAACAGCGCCGGCAGCATGGTCGCGGACGGCCGAGCGCCCGCGAGCGCGAGCGGCAGCCAGCACGTCGCGTAGACGATCGCGAACACCACGAAGGGCAGCCGCCGGCGACCGAGCCAGCGGTCCGAGAGCCAGCCGACGAGCGGCGAGCCGACGATCAGCCCGACGGGGATCAGGGCGAGGCTGTTCGCCGCGCGCACGCGGTCGAAGCCGTACACCTGCATCAGGTAGGGCGCGCCCCACAAGCCGAGGAACGCGATCGCCGTGGCGTAGACGCCGCCGGCGGCCAGCGCGGGCGGCCACGTCCGCGGGTTGCCGATCACGACGGGAATCCCGCGTATCACCTCGGCGAGCGTGCCCGGCGCCGGGTGCGCGGCGTTGACCGCCGGCAGGCCGAGCGCCTGCGGCCGATCGCGGATGAGGAGCGCGCCGCCGAGCGCGAGCACCGCGGTGATCGCGCCGATCAGCACGAAGCTCTGCCTCCACCCGAGCGCTTCGACCGCCAGCGCGAGCGGCGTCGAGGCGAGCAGCGCGCCGACGTTGCCGACGCCCTGCGTGGAGCCGGACACCGTCGCGAACTCGTCGGGCCGGAACCACTCCGCGAGCAGCGTGAGCCAGGCGATGAGGATCACGGAGGCGCCCAGACTCGTGAGGAGGCGGCCCGCGACGGCGACGGAGAACACCGGTGCCACGCCGAACAGCGCGGACCCGGCGCCCATCGCCAGACAGCCCAGAGTCAGCGTCCACCGCGATCCGAGCGTGTCGACGAGCGAGCCCGCGACGAGCGCCATCACCACGAACGTGTAGGGATAGATCGCGGCGAGGGCGCCGAGCGTCGAGCCACCGATCGAGAGCGCGCGCATCAGATCGGTGGCGACGACCGCCGGCGCGACGCGATGGAAGTAGGAGAAGAGATAGATGGACGCCGGCACGAGGAAGATCGCCCAGCGCCACCGCCTCACGGAACGTACGCCGGGAACACGCGGCGCAGGACGTCGGCAGGATTGACGGCGAGCAACCCGGTGACGAGCTTGCGCGCGGCCCCGCGCACGGCGACGAAGGTGATCGCCGCGCTCGCGACGAGCGTCCCCGCGCCGTCCCACGCCGCGACCGACGTCTCCCAGTAGCGCGGATCTTCCGCGCGCGCGTGCACGGCGGCGCGCGACCCCGCGACGACGATCGGCTTCCCGAATGCCACGGGCGCGTGGAGCCGAACGCGCAGCTCGGTGGTCATGCCGGACTCACCCGACGCCGCCGCGCCCAGCCAGAACGCTGCCTCGTCGAGCAGCGCCGTGAGCGCGACCGGCGCGAGCCGGTCCTGGCCGGTGATGCGGAGCTCGTCGCGCGGTGTCCACACGCTGTGCACGCGGTCGTCGTCGATGGCGAGCTGCACGCGCAGGCCGAGCGCGTTCTCGGTCCCGCAGGCGAAGCAGGTTTTCGACAGCGGCAGCACGCTCTCGGGCGAGCGCGCGGATGGAGGCGCGTCCGGCGATTCCGGGCCGATCCCGTCCTCGACCGTGCCGTCGACGAGCAGCGTCGCGCCATCGAGCAGCCGCACGCGCGTGACCGGATCCGAGCGCTCGACCGCGAGCGTGAGCGGCGAGCCGAGCGGCACGCGGCGACGATACGTGCCGGCGACGACCCGCGCGCCGGCACGTGACGCGCCACCGCGCGACGCCACGGCGTCGAAGAGCGCGAGCACGGTGCCCCCGTGCGCGGTCTCCGGCAGCCCGGCGAAGCGCGGATCGAGCGTGACGCGGCCATCGGCGCGGACGCTCGCGCGAAGGAGGTCGTCGGTCGATGCGTGCGGAGCGGTCATGGCGCGACGCGCGTGCGATAATCGCGCGTGCGGGACATCTTAGCGAACCCCGCGTTCGTCCGCGCGGCGCTCACCAGCTTCTTCTTCTTTTTCGGCCAGAACGCCTTCGTGCTCCTTCCGCTCTACGTGAAGCGCCTCGGCGGCGGCGAGATCGAGATCGGCCTCGTCATGGGACTCTACAGCGCGGTCGGCATCGTCGCGCAGCCGCTGCTCGGCCCGTGGGTCGACGCGCTCGGGCGGCGGCCGTTCATGCTCGCGGGCATCGCGTGCATGCTGCTCTCGACGGTGCTCGCGGCCGTCGCGCACACCGTGCCGCTGCTGATCGTCGTCCGGCTCCTCCAGGGGCTCGGATTCTCGGCGTTCTTCGTCGCGAACTTCTCGTACGTGATCGATCTCATCGAGCCCGAGCGCCGCGGGATGGCGCTCGGCATCTACGGCGTCTCGGGGTTCGCGTCGACCGCGCTCGCCCCGCTGCTGGCGGAGTGGCTCGTCCGGCGGTGGGGCTTCAACGCGCTGTTCCTCGCGAGCGGCGTCACCGTGCTCGTCGCCGCCGGGCTGGCGTGGCGGATGCGCGAGACCCAGCGGACGGAGATCCGCTACGTGCGCGGCCTCCGCTGGGCGCGCGAGGCCTTCGCCGACATCTTCCGCCGCCACATGGCGGTGTCGTTCTTCTTCGGCCTCGGCACCGGCACGCTGTCGGCGTTCCTGCCGACGTTCGCGGAAGACCTCGGCGTCCGCACGGTGGCGCTGTTCTACACGGGCTACGCGGTGTCGGCCATCGCGGTGCGCGTGGCAGGCGGCCGCCTCATCGACACCGCGGGCCGCCGCGCGGTGATCGTGCCGTCGATGTTCGTGCTCGCGCTGGCCGCGACGGTGCTCGCGGCGACGGGGTACGGCGCCGCGCGCGGGATGCCGGTTCCGGTCCTCGGCGTGGTGATCGTGGCCGGCACGCTCTCGGGCGGCGCGCACGGCTTCCTTTACCCCGCACTCGCGGCGCTCGTCGCCGACGATGCGCCACCCGCGCGTCGCGGCGCCGTGATCGGCATCTTCAGCGCGCTGTTCCTCTGCGGCCAGGCCGGCGGCGCCCTGGCGTTCGGGGCGTTCGCGCACGGCCTCGGCTACCCGGTGATGTGGACGGCCCTCGCGGTCGCGATCGCCGCGGGCGGTGTCGTCAGTCTCGGCCTCGAACGCCCGGCGTATACTCGCGCACGGGGGAACCCATGATGATTGGCGGACGGATCGCGATCGTCGCAGTCGTCGTCGGCGCGCTCGCCGGCGGCGCGAGCGCGCGGGACCGCACCGACGCCCAGGCGCCTCCGCTCGGCACCGCGCAGGAGGCGAAAGTCGTCGCCGTGGTGCTGGATCCCACCACGCAGACACCGGTCGTCGTCCTCGAAGGCAAGCGCGACCACCGCACGCTGACGATGGCGATCGGCCTCGCCGAAGCGACGGGCATCGCCATTCCGCTCCAGGGCGTCACGCCGCCGCGCCCGCTGACGCACGACCTGTTCCTCACGATGTTCGGCCGGCTGAAGGTCTCGCTGAGCCGCGTGGTGATCCACGACTTCCGCGACAACACGTACTTCGCGACGGTGCATCTCGCCGCGGACGGCACGCCGATGACGCTCGACTCGCGCCCGTCCGACGCGATCGCGCTCGCCATCCGCGCGAAGGTGCCAGTGTTCATCGAAGATCGCGTCTTCGAGCGCGGGACCAAACCGCCGCCGCCGACGACGGACCCGAAGAAGCCGTCGATCTGACATGGCAAAGAACGCCGACGACCTGCAGTGGGCCCTCCAGCGCCGGCTGGAGGACGTGTTCGCGAAGCTCGGCGAGAAGTACGGCGACCTCACCGGCCGCGTCGAGATGCGGCTGCGCCCGGACGTCTCGTTCGACGAGGTCGGCGGGCTTCCGCAGGCGAAGGCGGCGCTGCAGGGCTTTGCGACCGCGCTGCAGCATCCGGAGCGGTACCTCGAGTGGGGGATCACGCCTCCGAAGGGCATCCTGCTCTACGGACCGCCCGGCACCGGCAAGACGACGCTCGCGCGCGCGCTCGCGACGTCCGCGGGCGCGATCTACTACCACCTCAAGCTGCTGAACCTCACGTCGAAGTTCGGCGCGAACACCGGCGAGATCCTGCAGGAGTCGCTGCGCATCGCCATCGGCGAGAAGCCCGGCGTGCTGCTCCTCGACGAGGCCGACGCGCTCTCGCTCGACCACTTGCTGCCGCCGCCGCAGGCGCGCGAGTCCAGCGCGCGTCTCGTCGCCGCGCTCTGCGAGAAGCTCGACGCCGTCGACGCGGCCACCGCGCGCGTGCTCGTGGTGGCCGCGACGAGCCGCACCGACGTGATCGATCCCTCGCTGGTCGCGCCGGGCCGTCTCGATCACCTCGTGGAGGTGCCGCTGCCCGACCCCGCCGGCCAGCGCGAGATCCTCGACCTCCAGCGCGCGAAGCTCGAGCGCAAGGGGGGGCGCGCGCTGTTCAGCGAGATCGATTACGACAAGGTCGTCCCGCTCATGGGCGGGATGAGCGGCGGTGACATCTCCGACATCCTCCGGCGCGCGCTGGAGGCGAAGGTGCACGGCAGCACCGACGGCACCACGCCGCCGCCGGTGAGCACGGACGACCTGCTCGTGGCGGTGGAGACGTACCGGCGCGTGCGCGGCGTCGTCGAGAAGATCCGCTATGGTCAGTACCTGTAAGATCCGTGTCCGCTACAAGGACACGGACTGCATGAAGGTCGTCTACTACGGCAACTACCTCACGTACTTCGAGGTCGGCCGGGTCGAGTACCTCCGGCAGCACGGGCTCGCGATGTCCGACGTCGATCAGAAGGTGCACCTGCCCGTCGTCGAGGCGGTGGTGCGCTACGTGAAGCCGGCGCGCCTGGACGAGCTGCTGGACGTGCGCTGCTGGATCAGCGAGCGCAAGCGCGCGAGCTTCCGCTTCGCGTACGAGATCGCCAACGAGCCGGGCGAGCGCGTGGCGACGGGCTCGACGCTCCACGCGTGCTGGGACCCGCAGACCAGCCGGATGATCGCCGTCCCGGACTGGCTGGTGACGGCCATGCCGGTGGTGGCGCAAGGTTAGGGATGGCGGCGGTCGAGGCGGAGAATCGCGCTATCCGACGAAATAGGCCGACGGGATAGCCAGTGAGATAGCGCGATCCGCGGCTCACGTTGCTCGGCTCACGATCGGATTGCACGAAGGGCGTTGGGCAAATCGATACTCCTATCCCGGCGATGCGGAGATCGAAGCGCGAGTGAAACCCGCGCGCCCACGCGGCCACCTTCTTCGCGCCGAATTTCTCGCACTGTGTCGCTGGAAGACGCCGAGGTCCCAGCCGCGCTGTCGTCGGAATCGCGACGACTACATTCGCGAGGTTACGCGGATCGCCTTGAGCACCACGAGCGAGGAGCTGAAAATTCGCGTGCTCCTGCTCTTGGATGGCGTCAGCTGGCCAACAGCGTTCGTCATTCTTCACTTCTGCGACCGGGGCAAGTACCCGATCCTCGACGTCCGCGCGCTCTGGTCAGTGGGATTCCGCCGCGTTCCTGCCTACAGCTTCATGGTGTGGTGGGCATACACACGCTTTATCCGAAGCATCAGCAGGCGTACCGGCCTCTCAATGCGGACGATCGACCGCGCTCTCTGGCAGTACTCGAAGGAGCGGCAACCTTGATCAGACAAGCTGCGATGCAAGCGGCGGTGAGCGGCCGGGTTCGCCGCTTCGGTTATCCTGATGGCGGTTCTGGGCGACCGACGGAGGGATGGATGGCGTCGGGAAGGGCGAAGCAGAAGGGTCTCGAAGTCATCGAGAAGCTCCCCGCAGATGCACGCTCGAAGATGCGATCGGACGCCTCGTGCTCTTGGCGAAGGCCGAGCGTGGCGGCGACTCAGGTCGTCTGGGCACGGCAACTACCGGATCGCCTATCGTCTCCGACACGACGTTGTCGCGGTGACGCGCCTCGGGATCGGCGTTGCGCCGCTCAAGTGCGTGTATAATCAGCGCTCGGTTCGCCCCGTATGATCGAAGTTCAAGGCCTCACCAAACACTACGGCGCCTTCACGGCGATCCGCGACGTCACGTTCGACGTGGCGCCCGGTCAGATCGTCGGCTTCCTCGGTCCCAACGGGGCCGGCAAGTCGACCACGATGCGCATCCTGTCGTGCTTCATGCCGGCGAGCGGCGGCACGGCGCGCGTCGCGGGCTACGACGTCTTCTCGCAGTCGATGGAGGTGCGCCGGCGCATCGGCTACCTGCCGGAGAGCGTCCCGCTCTACACCGACATGCGTGTGGCCCCGTACCTCGACTTCGTCGCCGAGGTGAAGGGCGTGCCGCGCGCGACGCGCAAGCGGCGCGTCGCCGAGGTCATGGACAAGTGCCTGATCAGCGACGTGCAGTACCGGCTGATCAGCGGCCTCTCGAAGGGCTACCGGCAGCGGGTCGGGCTCGCGCAGGCGATCGTCAACGACCCGCACGTGCTGATCCTCGACGAGCCCACCATCGGCCTCGACCCGCGCCAGATCACCGAGATCCGCGCGCTGATCAAGTCGCTGGCGGGCGAGCACACGGTGATCCTCTCGACGCACATCCTCCCGGAAGTCTCCATGGTCTGCAGCGGCGTCATCATCATCAACAAGGGCAGCGTGGTCGCGCAGGGCCCGATCGACTCCCTGGTCGAAGCATTCTTCCCCCTGAGCCGCGTGCAGGTCGAGCTGGCCGCGCCGCCGGACAGCGCGCGCGAGGCGCTGCGCGGCATCCCCGGCGTCCGCGACGTCCGCGACGTCCTCACCGGCGACGGCACCGCCGCCTTCGCGGTCGAGGCCGCGCGCGACCGCGACGTGCGCGGCGAGATCTTCCAGCTCGCGATCGACCAGCGCTGGCGCCTCCTCGAGCTGCGCCGGGAGGGCATGACGCTGGAGGAAGTGTTCATGAAGATCGTGGCCGGCGAGGAAGCCGGCGAGCCGGAGCCGCGCGTGCCCGCCGAGCCGGTGCCCGCGCACGAGACGACGTCATGAAGATCTGGCCCATCATGAAGAAGGAGCTCCGCCTCTACTTCACGACGCCCGTCGCCTACGGGGTGATGTTCTTCTTCCTCCTCGTCATGGGCTACTTCTTCTTCTCGATCTTCTCGTTCTACACGATGGCCTCGATGCAGTCGGCGATGAACCCGCAGATGGCGCGGGACCTCAACCCGACCGACAGCGTGATGCGGCCGCTCTTCTCGAACATGAGCGTGATCCTGCTGCTGCTCATGCCGCTCGTCACCATGCGGCTCTTCGCGGAAGAGCGGAAGAACGGGACCATCGAGCTGCTGCTGACGTATCCCGTCCGTGACGGCGCCGTGCTCCTCGGCAAGTTCTTCGCGGCGCTGGTGCTCTACGTCGTCATGCTCGTGCTCACGCTGCTCTATCCGGGCATCGTCATGTACTTCACGCGGCTCGAGTGGGGGCCGATCCTCACCGGCTACGTCGGGCTCCTGCTCATGGGCGCCACGTTCATCGCGGTCGGCGTCTGCATCTCGTCGTTCTTCGAGAACCAGATCATGGCGGGGACGGCCACCTTCGTCGTGCTGCTGATGTTCTGGGTCATCGGCTGGAGCGGCGACGCCGCGGGCGGGATCTGGAAGACGGTCCTGAGCGAGCTGTCGATCATCGAGCACTTCGACACGTTCGCGAAAGGCATCTTCGACACGAAGGACATCGTCTACTACGTGAATTTCACGCTCCTGGCGCTCTTCATCGGGCTCAAGTCGCTCGAGACGCGCCGGTGGAAGGGCTAGGATGAAGCGCGTCAGTGCCTGGACGTTCTACGTGGGAGCCGCGATCGCCGCCGCCGGCGCATTTCTGCCGCTCGCGCTGCCGGCCCGGACCCCGCCGCAGCTCCAGTTCCTGATCCTGTACCGCTGGTGGATCATCCTCGCGGGCCTGCTGCTCATCGGCGCGTCCTTCCTGGTCGGGATCGAGGACTACCGCGCGGTCGCCAGCCGTCGCTCGACCCGGTACGGCACGAACACCGTGGTGATGGTGCTGCTCGTGCTCGGCGTCATCGGGTTCGTCGAGGTGCTGTCGGCCCGGCACAACGCGCGTCTCGACCTCACCGAGAACCGGCGCAACAGCCTCTCGCCGCAGACGATCCAGCTCCTGAAGTCGCTCAAGGCCGACGTCAACGCCGTCGGCTTCTTCCGCACGGACCAGCCGGGCAAGCGCGTGGCCGAGGACCTCTTCAAGCAGTACGCGCGCCACGCCGGCGGGAAGTTCACGTGGAAGGTCGTCGACCCCGACCGCGAGCCGGCGCTTGCCCGGCGCTACGCCGTGGAGTCGTACGGCACGGTGGTGCTCGAGACCAAGACGAAGTCGGAGAAAGTCCTCGACGCCGAGGAGGAGAAGCTCACCAACGGCCTCGTGAAGGTCACGCGCGAGGGCAAGCGCGCGGTCTACGTCGTACAGGGCCACGGCGAGCACGAGATCACCAACACCGAGCGCTCGGGCTTCAGCGAGGCGAAGGGCGCGCTCGAGCGGTCCAACTACGAGGTGAAGCCGCTGACCCTCGCGCGCGAGGGCAAGGTACCGGACGATGCCGCGGTCGTCGTCATCCCCGGCCCGCGCACCGACCTCTTCCAGCCCGAGGTCGACGCGCTCGACGCGTACGTGGGCAAGGGCGGCAAGCTCCTCGTGATGGTGAACCCGTTCCAGAACGAGGCCATGAAGAAGTGGCTCGCGAAGTACGGCTTCGAGCTGGGCGACAACCTCGTCGTGGAGCCCAATCCGATCGGGCGCCTCTTCGGCATCGGGCCGGAGGTGCCGATCGTCCAGCAGTACGAGGCCCACGCGATCACGCGCGACATGGGGGGCGTGACCACGCTGTTCCCGCTCACGCGCAGCGTGGGCACGGCGAAGACGCCGCCGCAGGGCATGTCGCTCCAGCCGCTCGCGCGCACGAGCGCGCAGAGCTGGGGCGAGACGAACCGCGATGCGCTCCAGCGCGGCGAGGCGCAGCCCGACCCGCAGGACGCGCGCGGCCCGCTGCCCGTCGCCGCCGTGGCCACGAAGGAGAAGGCGCGCATCGTGACGTACGGCACGTCGAATCTCGCGTCGAACCAGTTCCTCAACCTGCAGGGCAACCGTGACTTCTTCCTCAACACCGTGAGCTGGCTCGCCGAGGAGGAGGATCAGATCTCGATCCGGCCGAAGGACGCGCGCTCGGCCCCGGTGTTCCTCAGCGCGCAGCAGGGCCAGGCCGTCTTCCTGCTGCCGGTCGTCGTCCTCCCCGCGCTCGTGCTGGCCGGCGGGATCGTGGCCGTCGTGCGCCGCCGCGCCGCGAAGTAACGCGTGCGCTGGCAGACGACCCTCGTCGCCGCCATCCTCCTCGCGCTCGTTGGCGGCTTCTACTACGTCTACGAAGTCCGTATGGGGCCCGACCGCGAGAAGGTCGAGACGCGGAAGGGCCGCGTCTTCTCGATCGAGACCGCCGACGTCATGGCGGTGGAGCTGAAGCGGCCCGACGGCACCGTCAAGGCGGCCCGCGAGGCGGAGAACTGGCTGCTCGTGGATCCCGTCAAGGCGCGCGGCGATCGCGGCGCGATCGAGGAGACGCTCACCACCGTGGTGACCGCGAAGATGGACCGCGAGATCGAGGCGGCGCCGAAGTCGCTCGCCGACTTCGGGCTCGACAAGCCCGCCGCCGAGGTGGACCTCACGCTGAAGGACGGCAAGACGCTCGGGCTCCTCATCGGCGCCAAGAGCCCGACGGGCGTGTGGGTGTACGCGAAGGAGCGCGACAAGCCGAACGTCTTCGTCCTCGGCGAGAGCGTGCTCCGCGACTCCACCCGGCCCGTGGGGGACTTCCGCGACAAGACCCTCCTCTCCTTCTCGCGCGCGGACCTGAGCGGGATCGAGATCGTGACCGCGGCCGAGTCGATCGCGCTCGAGCCCGAAGGCCAGCGCTGGAAGATGACGCGGCCGGTGCCGCGCCCCGCGGACACCGAGACCGTCAACGACCTCCTCGAGAAGCTCGGCGCCGCGCGCGTGCGAGAGTTCGTCGCGGAGGCGCCGCCGTCGCTCGCGCCCTACGGCCTCGATCGCCCGGCGCGCGTGGTGCTCCACGTGGGCAAGGAGAAGGACCGCGCGGCGCGCGCGCTCCTCTTCGGCAAGATGGACGAGGCCAAGAAGGGCGTCTACGCGATGCGCGCGGGCGAGACGAGCGTGCTCCTCGTTCCGGAGGAGACGTGGAAGGCCGTGCCGCAGAACGTGGCCGCGCTGCGCGACAAGGCGGTGGTCGCGTTCGAGCGCGAGAAGGTGACGCGGATCGACATCGAGAGCCCGAAGGGCACCGTGAGCGTCACGAAGACCAAGGACGCGTGGGCGATCACCGCGCCGGAGGCGCTGCCCGCCGACCAGGTCGAGGTCGGCGCCGTGCTCTCGCGGCTGCGCGAGCTGCGCGCCCAGGGGTTCCTCAGCGACGACGCCACCGGCATCCCGCGCTATCTCGCGAAGCCCGAAGTCAAGGTCACGGTCCACCAGGAAGGCGCGCCCGCGCCCACGACGGTGCTGCTCGCGCCGGCGCCGGACCGTCGTGGCGGCAAGCCGACCGTCTACGCGGCCGTCGCCGGCAAGGGGCCCGTCGTCCTCGTGGACGACAAGGCGCTCCAGGGCCTCGGCCGTACCGCGCTCGAGCTGCGCGACCGCCGGGTCTTCGCGGGCCTCGAGCCGAGGGACGTGAAGCGCGTGCGCGTGAAGGCCGGCGGCCAGACGGTCGTCGCCGAGCGGAGCGGGGACGCCGACTGGAAGCTGGTCGAGCCGGCGAAGGGCGCCGCGCGCTCGACGAAGATCGACGACCTCCTCTACATGCTTCGCGGCCTCAGGTGGGACGAGATCGCGGCCGATAAGGCGGATACGCCTGCGCGCTGGGGCTTCGACGCGCCCGCATTCGAGGTGACCATGCTGAGGGCCGACGGCTCCGAGCTCGGAACCCTCGTTCTCGGGAAGCGCGAAGGCGAGCGGTACTACGCGCGCACCGCGAGCTCGCCGGTGTACTCCATCCAGGCGGGCGCCGTGGGCCAGCTCCCCAAGATCCCCGACGACCTCAAGGGCTGAGGCCGTGAAAGGCGTCGTCTTCAACCTGCTCGAGGAGTTCGTGCGACGGGCCCACGGAGAGCACGCCTGGGAAGCGTTGCTCGCGCGCGCGGGCGTCGACGGCGCCTACACGTCGCTGGGCAACTATGCCGACGCGGACCTGGGCGCGCTCGTCACCGCCGCGTCCGAGATGCTCGGCCAGCCTCCCCCGACGATCGTCCGCGCGTTCGGCCGCGCGGCCCTGCCGCTGCTCGCCGAGAAGTACCCGAACTTCTTCCGGCCGTTTCCATCCACGCGCTCGTTCCTCCTCGCGCTGAACGACATCATCCATCCCGAGGTCAACAAGCTCTACCGCGGCGCGGAGACGCCGACGTTCCAGTTCGACGCCTCGTCGCCGGACGTCCTCGTCATGGGCCGCACCTCGGCCCGGCGCCTCTGCCAGTTCGCCCAGGGCTTGATCGAAGGCGCCGCGGCGCACTACCGCGAAGACGTCACGAGCGACGAGACGCTCTGCATGCATCGGGGGAACGCGCGGTGCGAGTTCCGCATCGCCCTGCGGAGCGCGTCGTGAGCGAGCCGCACGACGAGCTGCTGGCGCTGCGCCGGCGCGTGGAGCGCGAGCGGAAGGCACGGCTCGAGGCCGAGGCGATCGCCGAGCGCATCACCCGGGAGCTCTACGCCAAGGCCGAGCTGATGGGGCTCCTGCAGCGGGTCGCCGTGGCGGCGAACGAGGCGCAGACCGCGGACGAGGCGCTGCGCGCGGCGGTGACGCACCTCTGCAAGAGCACGGGCTGGCCCGTGGGCCACGTGTACAAGCCGGTGCTCGACGGCAGCGGCGTGCTCCTCGCGAGCGACATCTGGTACCTCGAGGATCCGGCGCGCTTCGAAGCGTTCCGCGCCAAGACCATGGAGACCGTCCTGCCGCCGGGGATCGGCCTCCCGGGGCGCCTCGCGCAGTCGGGGCATCCCGCGTGGGTGCCCGACGTCACCGTCGATCCCAACTTCCCGCGCGCCGAGGCCGCGGCCGCGATCGGGATCCGCGCCGGCGGTCGTCGAGTTCTTCGCAACCTACGTGAGCGAGCCGAACGCCGAGTTCCTCGACGCGATGGTCCAGATCGGCAGCCAGTTCGCGCGCGTGGTGGAGCGCGAGCGCGCCGCCCGGACGCGGGTCAGTTCGAGCAGGTCATCATGAACCTGATCGTGAACGCGCGCGACGCGATGCCGCGCGGCGGGCGCCTCACGATCGAGACCGCGCTGGTCGAGCTCGACGAGCAGTACGCGCGCGATCACGTGGGCGTGCAGCCGGGGACCCACGTCATGCTCGCCGTCAGCGATACCGGCATCGGCATGGACGCGGCCACGCGCGAGCGGATCTTCGAGCCGTTCTTCACCACGAAGCCGGAAGGCCCGGGCACGGGCCTTGGCCTCGCGACGGTCTTCGGCATCGTCGCCCAGAGCGGCGGCAGCATCTGGGTCTACAGCGAGGTGGAGCAGGGGACCACGTTCAAGGTCTATCTGCCGCCGGTCGCGCTGGCGCCGGGCGCCTCCCCGCCCGCCGCCGCGACGGCAGCACCTGCCGCGACCGCGCGGCCGCGCGGGACGGAGACCATCCTTCTCGTCGAGGACGACGACGGCGTGCGCTTCGTCGGCGAGGACGTGCTGAAGCGCCTCGGCTACACCGTGCTCTCCGCGCGCAACGGCGAGGAGGCGCTCCGGCTCAGCGCGGCGCACGACGGTCCGATCGCGATCCTCGTCAGCGACATCGTCATGCCGGGCATGGCAGGCCCCGAGTTCCGGGCGCAGCTCTCACCGCAGCGCCCCGACATGAAGGTCCTGTTCCTCTCGGGCTACGCCGCGGGCACGGCGGTCCACCACGGCATTCTCGGCCCGGACGCCGCCTTCCTCGAGAAGCCGTTCGGTCCGGAAGCGCTAGCGCGAAAGATCCGCGCCGTGATCGACGGGCTGGGATGTGACGCGCGCAGGTACAGGCGCTTCATCTCGCAGACGTCGTCGCCGAGCGGGCGGAGCGCCACGCAGCCGACGGCGTCGTCGTCAGCGCGGCGCGCGGCGTCGAGCGCCAGCAGGAGACGGCCGCGCGGTGGCGCGTAGGCGCCCGGCAGGGTAGCGAGCTCCTGCTCGAAGCCCTGGAAGCAGAGATCGACGCCCAGTGACTGTTCGTACTCGCGGAAGAGCGCGCGGACGCGCTCGATCTGTCGCGGCCCGACGGCGGGAACGATCGTCAGGTGGCTACTCCGGCTTCGCGAGCAGGCCGATCTCCCGGTACTTCGGCGCGATGCGGTCGGAGATCAGACCGAGGCGGCCGAGCCGCGGCATCAGGTTGTCGTTGAACAGGAAGCTGTTGAAGTGCTTCGTCGTCGGCGAGTTCGCGACGGTGTCCCGCCAGATCTTGTCGGCGTCCCAGCCCATCTCGGTCCACACGTTCTTGATCGACTGGAAGCCCGTGCGCTCGTCGCGCGCATAGAGCACGTCGCACGCCTTGAAGCAGAAGTCCTCGAGGTGCTCGCGCTTCCCGGCGTCCATCTCGGGGATCGCGCGGCGGAGCGCGAAGTAGCCGAAGTTCACGTGGCGCCCCTCGTCCTGCATGACGTAGTCGAGCAGCGTCGCCAGCGTCGGATCCGCGGTCTGCTTCCGCATGAGGTTGAACGCGGCGATCGCGAGCCCTTCGACCAGCATCTGCATCCCGACCAGCTTCAGCTCCCAGAGGTTCGTCGCGAGGATCTCGTCGAGGATGCTCTTCAGGAGCGGATCCACCGGGTAGATCTTGTGGAGCTTCTTCACGTACTTCTCGAAGACCTCGACGTGCCGGCCCTCGTCGACGACCTGCGTGGAGGCGTACAGCTTCGCGTCCAGCTCCGGGATCGAGTTCACGAGCTGGCCGCACACCACGAGCGCGCCCTGCTCGCCGTGGAGGAACTGCGAGAGCCGCCACGCCGAGACGCGGACCTCGATCTCCTTCTGCTCCTCGGGCGTCAGACGCGTGAAGAAGTTCGTGCCGCCGAAGGCGACCTGGGTGTTGAGGACGGGCCCCTCGGTGCCGACGGGCCGTGACCAGTCGATCGCCACGCTGCCGTTCCACTGGTTCTTCTTCGCCGTCTCGTAGAGCGTCTCGAGCTCGTCGTGCGTGGGCTCGTAATCGAAATCCCAGAGGGTCTCGAGCTGATACGCGACACGACGGGCTGCGCTGGCGCTCGCGGTCATCGGAACTCCTCCGGACTGAATGATGATTCAGTCGCGATTATAGCCCGCCGCGCGGTACGATGCCGACGTGAGCGAGAACGCGATCTATCTCAAGCAGATGGAGCTCGGCCCGATGCAGAACTTCGTCTACCTGGTGGGCGATCCCGTCGCCCGCCAGTGTGTCGTGGTCGACCCGGCCTGGGAGATCGACACGATCGTCGACACGGCTGCGGCCGACGACATGACGATCGTCGGCGCGCTCGTCACGCACACGCACCAGGACCACGTCGGCGGCAGCCTGGCGTCGTGGGGCATGCCGGGCCGGATCCCGGGCGTCGAGGAGCTGCTCGGACGCGTGCGCGCGAAGGTCTACGTGCACAACGCGGAGCGGGAATTCCTGCAAGGCTTCGGCTCGGATCTCGTGAAGGTCGACAACCACGACACGCTGCCGGTCGGCCGGCTGACGGTCCGGTTCCTCCACACGCCCGGACACACGCCGGGCTCGCAGTGCTTCCTCGTGGACGACCGGTTGATCTCCGGCGACACGCTCTTCATCGGCTCGTGCGGCCGCACCGACCTGCCCGGCAGCGATCCGTCCGAGATGTACTACTCGCTCACGCAGCGGCTCGCCGCCCTGCCCGACGACACCGTGCTCTTGCCCGGGCACAACTACGGCGGCGACGCGTCGACGATCGGCCGCGAGAAGCGTCAGAACCGGCTCATGCAGTTCGCGTCGCTCCACGATTTCCTCGGCGTGATGGGTGGCGGGCGGATGCGCCTCGGCTGATGTCGCGCTACGAGAACTGGCTCAAGTCCCGCTTCATCGCGGGCTTCTTCTTCACGGTCCCCGTCTTTGCGACCGGCTGGCTCCTCTGGAAGTTCTGGAGCGGCATCGACGACATCTTCGGGCCGATGTACACGCGGATCTTCGGGCAGCCCGTCCCGGGGCTGGGGTTCGTCACCGCGGTCGGCATGATCCTGCTGATGGGGATCATCGCCCGCAACGTCGTCGGGCGGCGCGTGCTCGGGTGGGCCGATCGCCTGCTGCTGCGGGTGCCGATCTACCGGCGGCTCTATCCGTCGGTGAAGATGCTGATCGACTCGTTCTCGCCCGAGCGGCGCAGCGCGTTCCGCGCGGTGGTGCTCGTGCAGCATCCGCGTCCCGGCGAGTACGCGTTCGGCTTCGTCACGAGCGAGCTCACGCTGGACACCCTCGAGGGCAAGCGCGAGATGGTCACGGTCTTCGTCCCGACCAACAACCTCTACCTCGGCGACATCACCGTGGTCCCGCGCACCGACGTGATCGCGACCGGGCTTCCCGTAGAGGAGGGGCTACGGATCATCCTCTCCGCCGGAACGGCGACGCCGCCGCGCCTGCCCCGCTAAGCCTCGCCCTTCGCCACCTCGCGCGCCCAGGCCCCGACGATCTCGCCGAGCGGGTAGAGCTTGCCGAAGAAGAAGTGGTCGGCGCCGTCCACGGTACGGGCGGTCGCGCGCGGGACCGCGCCCCCCAGGCGCTGCAGCGCCTCGACGGGGCAGTAGGCGTCGGCAGTCCCCGCGACGAGCAGCACGTGACCCGTCACGTCCGCGAGCCCGTCGAGGTCGCTCAGCTCGCGCACGGCGAGCGCGGGCGCGACGAGGGCGACACCCGCCAGCGACCGGCGCATGGCCACACGCGCGGCGATGGCGGCCCCGAACGAATAGCCCACCGCGGCCAGGCGTCCGCCGGCGGGGAGGACCGTCGCCAGGTGATCGAGCGCCGCCTCGAGATCGTCCCGCTCGCCGCGCCCTTCGTCGTGGGCGCCCGTCGAGGCGCCGACGCCGCGAAAATCGAACCTGAGCGTCGCCAATCCAGCGTCCGCGCACACTTCCGCGGCGCGCACGACGACCGGATTCTCCATGTCACCCCCGTAGAGCGGGTGGGGATGACAGAGCGCGACGCCGATCGTCGCGTCCGGGGGCACGGACAGGCGGGCGTCCAGCGTGATCCCGGACCCGACGGAGAGGGTGATCCGACGCTCGCTTATCATGGCCGTATGAGAATACCGGCGGGGCGGGGAGCCGTCCAACGGACGTGCTGACCTGCTACCGAGCTCGACGACGGCTGGGCGCCTACCTCGATGGCGCGCTCGACTCCACGGATGCGCGCTGGACCGAGCGTCATCTGACGACGTGTAGCGGCTGTCAGACCGAGGTCGGCCAGCTCCGACGGATGAAGGCTCTGGTCGCCGAGGTCGCCGCAGTGCCGGAGCCCGACTGGACGGGATTCTTCCCGGGCATCGTGCGCGGCATCCAGGACGAGCATCGCGCTGTCGCGGTCGAGTCACGGCCCCCGGCACGCCGCTGGCGGCCGCAGTGGGCCATGGGAGGCGCCGCGCTCGCAACGCTGGCGCTCGCGTTCGTGCTCTGGCAGGGCGGTTACGTTCCGGGCTCCGCCGAGGCGGGCGTGGTCGTCAACGCGGCGGAGACGGAGAGTCCGAGCGGCACCGTCATGGTCTACACGACCCCGAACAAGGACCTCGCAGTCGTCTGGGTTTTCGACAGCGACACCTCGAACTGACGCGCGTGCCTATCCGGTCTTGAGCGAGGAGAGACGGTCGCGGGCGAGCGGCGTCTCTTCGGCCTGCGGGAAATTGTCGATGAGGTACTGCAGGCGCGCCTGCGCGAGCGCCGGCTGCTTCAGGTCGATCAGCGCGAGCGCTTCCTTGAACAGCGACGCCGGCACCTTCTCTCCGCGCGGATAGTTCACCACCACCCGCCGGAATTCCACGACCGCCTGCTCGAGCGCTTCGCGCGCCTTGTCCGCCTGGCCCTGGTTGCCGTATCCGCGTGCCAGGCTGTAGTGCGCCTCGCCGATCCAGTACTGCGCGTTGCCGCCCAGCTCGTGCTCCGGGAAGCGGCGCAGGAACTCGCGGAAGCCGGCGACCGCGAGCGCGTAGCTCCCCTTGCTGAAATCGAGATACGCGGCCTGGTAGATGTCTTGCGGCTGCAGCACGCCCGTCGTCGGGCGGGGCGCGCCCGAGGGCGGCGCGGGCGCCGCGGCTTGCGGAGATGGCGCCGCCGGTGTGCTCGATCGGGGAGGCGGCGTGCGCACCTGGCGATTGAGCGTCTCGACGCGCGTGCTCAGCTCGTCCACCCGCGCCGAGAGGGCGGCGAGGGTCGACGAGAGCGACTCGAGCCGCTGCGTGACCGACGCGACCTGGCGCTCGGCGGCGGCGAGATGCTCGCGCCCACGGCGGTCCGCGGCGGCCGCTGCGGACTCGTTCTCCGACTTCGCCCGCTGGACGACGAGCTCCAGCGCCGCGACGTTCGCGCGGAGCTGCACCAGGTCTTGCTGGGTGGCGGTGCCCGTCATCTCAGCGGCGGTGGCACAGCCGCCCAGCGAAACGAGAAGGGCGAGGAAGAGGCCGAGCCTCTTCCTCGCCCCGAGCCCGGTCGACGTTAGCGGGGCTTGACGAGGAACTGGGCGCGGCGGTTCTTGCTCCAGCACTCTTCGTTCTTCTGCGAGCACACCGGGCGCTCCTCGCCGTAGCTGATGATCGTGATGCGGCTCGCCTGCACGCCCTGCGACACGAGGTAGTTCATCGTCGACTTGGCGCGCCGCTCGCCGAGGGCGAGGTTGTACTCGTTCGTCCCGCGCTCGTCGCAGTGTCCCTCGATGAGCACGAGCTGGTTGTCGTTCGACTTCAGCCACTGCGCGTTGGCGTCGAGGATCTTCGCGTCGGCCGGACGGATGTCGTACTTGTCGAAGTTGAAGTAGACCGGCTTCAGCTCGGGGATCGCCGTGAACTCCTTCGGCGAGGGCCGGGCCGCGGCCGTCGGGGCCTGCGGCGCTGCGGTTACGGGCGCCGGCGGCGGCGGTGCGGCCGGTTGCGTGGCCTGTGCGGCGCCTCCCGTCGGAGCGGTGGCTCCCGTCGGAGCGGTGGTGGCGGCCGTGCCGGTCGGCGCAGGCGCCGAAGCCGCGGTCGTCGCAGGCCGCTTGGCGCAGCCGACGAGGAGCGCCGTGCTGACCACCAGTGTCGCTACCAGGAATCGGGATCCGCTGGTGACCATCATTCCTCCTTGTCGCCCCTCGCGCGGGGATTTCACAGCGACGGCCAATCGTATCACGGTAGTCGAGGGGACCACGAGGGACTGGTCGATTCGACGGAGCCGCGAGTCACCGGCGTTTGCACCGAGCCGTCGAGCAGCATCGAGAAGATCTGCCATCCGCCGAGGCGGCTCGACTGGAACATGAGGTGACGCCCGTTCGGCGCCCACGTCGGGCCCTGATTGTCGCCGGGGCCGCTCGTGAGGCGCCGCGGATTCGAGCCGTCGGCGTTGATCGCCCAGATGTCGTGCGTGCCGGCGCGCTGCGTGTAGACGATGACGTCGCCCTTGGGCGACCAGCGCGGCTGCGTGTGACGGCCCGCCGAGGTCAGCGGCCGCACGCCGGCGCCTTCGGCGTCCATCACGTAGAGGTGGGGCACGCCCGAGCGATCGGAGATGAACGCGATCTCGCGGCCCGTGGGCGACCACGTGGGCTCGGTGTCGATGCCCGCGTGCCGCGTGAGCCGCCGGAACGTGCCCGTGGCGATCGTGAGCACGTAGATCTCGGGATTACCGTCCTTCGAGAGCGTCATCGCGATCGTCTTGCCGTCGGGACTCCACGCCGGCGAGCTGTTGATCCCGCTGTACGCCGCCAGCGTCTGCGCGGGGCGGCGCTCGAACGGAAACGCGCGATAGAGATCCGGGTAGCCCTGCAGGAACGACGTGTACGCGACCGAGCGCGCGTCGGGGCTCCACACGGGCATGAGATTGATCGAGCCGTTGCGCGTGACCGGCGCCGGGCCGTTGCCGTCGTAGTCGGCCATGACGATCTCTTTCTGTCCCGTCCGGCCCGACACGTACGCGATCTTCGTATCCGCCACGCCCGGCTCGCCGGTGAACTGCAGCACGACCTCGTCGGCGATCTTGTGCGCGAGGCGCCGCCACTGCGCGGGCGGCATGTCGAACCTCTTCGTCGCGATCTGGCGGTGCTCCGGCGTCGTGAGGTCGTAGAGCCGCATCTCGGTCTCGACGCGATCCGCGCGGAAGGTCGCGAGCCCGTGCAGCCCCGCGTGGGCCCCGGCGGCCGCGAAATCGGTCCATGCCTTCTTGAGGGCCTCCGGATTGTTCGGCGGGATCGCCCCGGTGCCCGCGACCACGCTGAAGAGCTGGGAGAACGTGAGGTCGTCTCCGGCGACGGTCGCGAGCTGCTTCGCCACGCCGCCGGTGTCCGTGCCGTTGACGACGGCGAACTCGGGCACCGCGATGTTCAGCTTGCGCGTGCCGCCGCCGGTGACGTTGAGGAAGACGTCCACGCCTTGCGCGGCGAGCCGCAGCGGCGTCGTGAGCGGAAAGAGCAGGGCGAGGGCCAGCGCCCCCGCCAGGAAAGCGGTCAAGCTGAGGCGTCGCACGTGATTACCCTCGCGTTCCGGCGTAAGTGAAGCCGAGGTGGACTCGGAGGAACGATGCCTTGAAGGCTTCGGGCAGTGGCGGGAACGGGGTCGCTTCGGTGATCGCCCGGAGCGCCGCCTGGTCGTAGAGCGGGTTCCCCGAGCTCTTCTCCACCTTCAGGCCCGCGATCTTGCCGTCACGGCCGATCTCGAACACGACCTGGGGCTGCGTCCCGTCGCGCGCGACCGGATCCCAGCGCTCGCCGATCTTGCCCTGGACCAGGCGCAGGTACCACGCGAACGGGAAGTCCGCTGCGTTGAGTGTGAGCGTGCCCACGCCCTGCGGCGACCCGGTCGGCAGTCCGCGCGGAGGCGGCGGCGTCGGCGCCGTGCGCCCGACGGGCGCCGAGCTCGGCGGCGGCGGCTTGGTGCTCGCGACCTGCGGCAGCTCCTTCTCACCGGGCCGCGGCAGCTCGGGCGCGCGTGTCGGCAGCGACCGGTCCGGCAGCGAGGCGCTTTCGCGCGGTGCGGGCGCGCGGTCGGGCAGATCCGTCGGCCGCGCGGCGGCTTTTTCGGGCGCGCGCGCCGGCTCGCGCTCGGGCAGCGCTGGCGGCTTCGTCTCGGTCGTCGTGCGGCCGCGCGGCGATCCGACGGCGGCGATCGCCGGCACGAGGTTCACGACGTACGTCTTGGGCTGGGTCGTGCGCCACACGTGGCCGGCGACGAGCACGGCGGCGAGGAGCACGCCGTGGCAGGCCACGGAGAGCGCGAGCCCGCCGACGGGCACCCGGAGACGCCGGAGCGCCGGCCCGGATCGTGGACGCACGGTGGCGACGGCCACCGCCATCAGCGCTCCCGCGTCGGCTCGGTGACCATCCCCAGGCGCTCGATACCCGCGCGCCGCACGCGATCCATCGTCTCGACCACGGCGCCGTACGCGAGCCCGGCGTCGGCCTTCAGATAGAGCGTCTTGTCGGTGCGTCCCTTGAACACGTCGCGGAGCTGCGTCTCCAGCGTGCCGAGGGAGACGGGCTTGTCGTTGAGGTAGAGCGTGCGGTCCTTCGTGACGGTGAGGACCAGGCGCTCTTCGACCGCCGTCGGCCGCGAGGCGGCCTTCGGGAGATTCACGTCGATGCCGCGGTACATCATCGGCGCGGTCAGCATGAAGATGAGGAGGAGCACGAGCACCACGTCGACGAGCGGGATGATGTTGATCTCGGCGAGCGACGTGCCGATGCGCCGGTTGTCCCCGCCGCCGGCGTCGACGTTAAACGCCATCTTTGGCCCGGCCGAGCTTCGGCACCGGGCGCGCGACGAGATTCAGGAGGTCCATCATGAATCCGTCCATCTCGGTCGCCCAGTGCTTCACGCGATTGACGAAGTAGTTGTAGGCGATGACGGCGGGAATGGCGGCCGCGAGACCGAACGCCGTCGCGATGAGCGCTTCGGAGATACCCGGCGCGACGACGGCGAGGTTCGCCGAGCCCTGCTGCCCGATGGAGTGGAACGAGGCCATGATGCCCCACACGGTGCCGAACAGGCCGATGAAGGGCGCGGCACTCGCGGTGGTCGCGAGGAACGGGAGGTACCGTTCGAGGCGCGCGACTTCGAGCGCGGCCGAGCGGCGCATGGCGCGGTGGACCGCGTCGAGACGCTCGCCGCCCAGCCCGTCTTCGTGATCGTCGAGCACGTGCTCCACGACCTCCGAGATGCCGGACACTTCCTGGTGCGCGGCGATGTAGAGCTGCCCGAGCGGGCTCTCGCGGAGCTTCCTCGCCGCCGCGAGCACGACCGAGGCACGCCGTCCCTCGCGATACGCGCGAAGGAACGCGACCGTCTGGCTCCGCACGCGGCGGAGCTGCCACCATTTGTCCACGATGAGCGCCCAGCTCACGATCGAAAACACGCCGAGCAGCGCGAGCACGACCTTCGCGACGGGCCCCGCCTGAAGGACGAGGTCGAGAACGTTGCTGCCGAGGGCGTCAGAGGTGGGCAACGGCGGCTCCTTAGACATTTGACCGTCAAAACGGTCTATGTCCAAATCGTTTTCGATCATGATAGCCAAGCGCTTCTTTTGGTGTCAACTTTTCGGCTGGAAAATCAAGGTCTTCCTGGCAGTCGTGGTCCTGGCGGGGGCGTCGGTCGCCGTGCCGGCCGCCGAGCCCCGCGCCGTCCTCGATCGCTTCCTGGCCCGGGTCGCGAGCAGGATCTGACGGTCTTCAACCCGGAAGGCCGCGCCGCGTTCGCCAGCGGCACGCAGCGCGTCGTCGTGAAGCTGCCCGATCTGCAGCGCATCGAGCAGACCATCGAGGGCCGGCGCGAGGTCCGAATCACCTCGCGCGGCCGGTCGTGGCGACGCGCGGCCGACGGCACCGTGTCGGAGCTGCCGCAGGATCGCGGGCAGCCGATCGCGCTCGCCGTGCCGCTGCATCGCAGCGCGAACGAGATCCTCGCGGAGTGGCGCGCGCTCGGCGTCCGCGACGATCGGTCACACGAGGCGCGCATGGCGGGCCGGACCGTCACCGTCATCGGCGCGCAGGCGGGCGAGCGCGATCGGCCGGCGGCCTGGGTCGATCCGGAGTACGGCGTGATGCGCTTCGTCGCGCGCGAGCCCGTCGACACCGGCTCGGTGCTGACCGACATCGTCTTCTCGGAGTTTCGCCCGCTTCTGGGCGCACTGTACTTTCCGCACCGCCAGGAGACCTTCCGCTCCGGCAAGCTCATCGTCCGCCTGCTCGCGCGGTCCGTCGCGGTCAACACGAGCCCCCCTGACTCGCTGTTCGACCCCGCGTTGCTCTCCGCGCGCTGACCGCGTCGGCACTCGCGGAGGCCGGGATCAGTCCCGGCCCGGAGCGCGGGGGGCATGGGGGGCGCGTCGCGCGCCCCCCATGTGAGGTCGAGACACGTGAGGGCTGTCAGCGATCCAGAAGCGCAGTGGTAACGCGCGCGAGCGCGTGATGCCGATGCGCGGGCCGCGAGCGACACGGAAGTCGCGCGGGCGGTCCGGTGGCTCGATCGTCAGCGGCCCGGCGAGCAGGTCGGCGCCGTTGTCGCGCCGGCTCACGCCCAGCGCGCGCGTGACGTTGCCCGGCCCGCTCGCGAGGCGTGGCGAGCGCGTATCGACGCCGCGCCGGCGCGCCATCGCGCGCAGGCCGGCGACCGGCTCGAGCGCGCGAATCAGCACGCACCCGGGGCGGCCCGCGCGTCCGGCGATCGCGTTGAGACACGAGTGGAGTCCGTAGGCGGGGAAGACGTACGCGATGCCGCCTTCGCCGTAGAAGAGATGATGACTGCCCGGGCGAAACGCGGCGTGCGACGCTTCGTCCTCGGGCCCGAGATACGCCTCGGTCTCGACGATACGTCCGGCGGTGAGCGCGCGGCCCCGGCGCGAGACGAGCAGACAGCCGAGCAAGTCACGTGCGACGAGTGGCGCGGACCGGAGGTAGAAGCGGCGCGGCAGCGGAATGGACGGCACGCGCGGAGGGCCGGGATTCACTCCCGGCCCGGAGCGTGGGGGGCTTGGGGGGCGCGCCTCGCGCCCCCCATCTGCATCGATCCGAGCCGCTCCTTCACGAGCGCGCGCAGGCTCTCGAGATCGAACGCGCGCGCCTCGCGTGACGGCGCGGCGGCGTCGGTCTTGAGGCCGGTCTCCGTGACGATCACGCAGAAGCGCTGCGCCGGGTCGAGCGTTCGCTCCTCGAGCAGGCGCGCGAGGACGGCAAGCGCGGCCACACCGGTCGGCCCGGCCCAGACGCCTTCGACGCGGGCGAGGCGCGCCTGCATGGCGAGGATCGCCTCGTCGTCGGCGTCGCCGGCTTCGCCGGCGGATTCGCGCAGCAGCCGCAAGGTCCACGCGCCCTTCCGTCCGGGGTCGCCGGCGGCGAGGCCTTCGGCAACCGTATAGCCGATCTTGAGCGGCGCGATCGCGCCGCCCGCGCGGAGCGCGCACACGACGGCGTTGGCGCGCGCGGCCTGCGCGGCGACCATGCGCGGCGCGCGCGCGATCCAGCCGGCCTCGGCCATCTCGCGAAAGCCGCGCGCCGTCGCGATGAACGTCTCGCCGACCGCGACCGGCGCGACGACGACGTCGGGCACCTGCCAGCCGCTCTGCTCGGCGATCTCGTACGCGAGCGTCTTCTTGCCCTCGTGCTTGTACGCGTTGCGCGAGGCGCCGCCGTCGAAGAACCACCGCTCGTCCACGAGCTGGTCCCACAGCGTGATGAGGTCGTCGTACACGCCCTCGTACAGCACGAGATCGGGCGTCGTCGCCGCCATGTGCAGGAGCTTCGGCGCGGCCGTGCGCGCGTACGCGAACACGAGCGCGCGCAGGCCCGCGCGCGCGGCGTAGGCCGCGATGGACGAGCCCGCGTTGCCCGAGCTCACGACCGAGATCGCGCGGAATCCGAACTGCAGCGCGGCCGCCACGGCGGTCGTCGACGAGCGATCTTTGACGGTCCCGGTGGGGTTGGCGCCTTCGAACTTGAGCGCCAGCGCGCGCACGCCGAGCTCGCGCGCGAGCCGCGGGCACTCGAGCAAGGGCGTCTGGCCTTCGCCCAGCGTGATCCGATGAGCGCGGTCGGCGATCGGCAGGACCGGCGCGTAGCGCCAGAGCCCGCGCCCGTCCAGCATCGCCGGTCCCCGCGCGCGCAGCGTCGCGATGTCGTAGCGCAGCTCGAGCAGCCCGCCGCACCCCTCGCACGCGAGCCGGTAGCCGAGCGCGTGCTCGCGCCCGCACTCGATGCACGTGAGGCCGACGGCGAGCGAGTCGCTCACGCGCGTCCCACGCGATCGCGCAGGGCCGCGATCATCTCCTCGACCCGGTGGCGGACGGTGTGCTCGGCGAGCGCCCGGCGCCGCGCGTTGTCGCCGATCGCGCGCGCCTCGTCGGGATGCGCGAGGAAGTACGTGAGCTGGCGCCGGAGCTCGGGGAGATCGCGGTACGCGAGCACTTCGTCCCCCGGCTTGAAGAGGTGCGGCAGCTCTTCCTTGAGATCGACGACCTGGCACGCGCCCGTGGCCGCGAGCTCGAACGCACGCGTGTTCACGCCGACGATGTCGTTCATCGGATGATGGGGATTGAGCGACAGCGTCGCGCCGCAGTAGATCGCGAGCTTGGCGTCGCCCGTGACGAAGCCCCCGCCGCGCCAGCCGGGACCCCACACGCGCACGGGATAGTCGGCGAGCTCCCGGACCAGCCGCTCGCGATACGGATAGCGTGCGCCGACGAGCGCGACGACGCCGCGCAGCTCCGCGGCCTGCGCGGCCGCGACCGGCACCGGATGGTGGAGTGACGGCACGCAGTACATCGGCAGGTAATAGAGGTTGCGCAGCCCGATCGTCTCGAGCTGCCGGAGCGCGTAGCGCTCCTTCGTGAAGAAGAGGTCGTACGTCTCGATCTGCTCGAACGGCATCATCCAGAGCGGGTTGTCGGGGAAGAAGTTGAGCAGGGCCGCGCCGCTGCGCTTGATCCGGTGCAGCACCTCGGGAGCGAGCGGCCCGCCCTTCACGACGAGGACGACGTCCGGGCGCGTCTCCCGCACACGGCGCTCGAGCCGGCGGTTCAGCGCGCGCTGGTACGCGAGCTTGGTCGACCTGTTCTTGTAGAGGACGTTGTCGCGGCGATAGGGAAAGAGGTCGACGTCGTGGCCGAGGGTGCGGAGCTCGTCGGCGAAGTCCATGCCCATGAGCCCGGCGCGCGCGTAGGGCAGGACGACGAGCCACCGCATCGGTCTAGGCTAGTGCCCCGACCCGCGAGTCCCGCCGGAAAAATCGGCGCGTTCGAGGTAGGGGCCAAGGACAGCGATGAGATCGTGAGCCAGCGGGACCAGTTCACCGACGAACGGCATCTTCTCCCACCGGCCG
>Ga0194128_10000757_pt1 | contig 57757 bp, 45 predicted proteins | sample TA2KigCa65mmetaG_FD_148650 | JGI IMG/M metagenome (GOLD analysis project Ga0194128, IMG submission 148650) | Freshwater microbial communities from Lake Tanganyika, Tanzania - TA2015037 Kigoma Deep Cast 65m | ecosystem: Environmental > Aquatic > Freshwater > Lake | place: Tanzania: Lake...
AGAGCAACTGGAAGACCAGGCCCGGTTTCTCGAGCCGCGGCAACGCACGCACGCGTTCGATCAGCTAAAACAACGAGCCTTCGAGATGCTCACCAATCCCGCACTGGCGGCGGCCATGGACCTGGAGCGCGAACCGAACACGATTCGGGACACCTACGGCCGTCACTTCCTCGGCGAGAACCTCCTTATGGCCCGTCGGTTCGTGGAAGCAGGGGTGCCGACCGTCCAGGTCAGCGACATCCCCGCCGGCGGTGAACAGCACTGGGATCTGCACTACCCGAATATATTCGATCAACTCAAAAATGTTCTGTTGCCCCGACTCGATCAGGCGGTCCACGCCTTCTTGACTGACTTGCATCAGCGAGGCTTGCTGGAGCAGACGCTGGTCATCGTGGGCGGCGAGTTTGGCCGAACACCGTGGATCGACCGTGACGCGGGTCAGGGCGGTCGGCAGCACTGGCCACGCTGCTACTCGATGTTGCTGGCCGGCGGTGGTGTTCGTGGCGGCCAGGTATTCGGTGCTTCCGACCGGGCCGCGGCATACCCGACGACCAATCCCGTGGGACCGTGGGATCTAGGCGCCACCCTGCTGCACCTGGCAGGTTTCGACCCGGCCAGCGAGGTATTCGATTCTTTGCAACAACGGCAGAGACGAATCTGTGAAGGCACGGTCATTCGGGCGCTGCTCTAACGCAGAGCTGTCGCGAGGTCGTCCTTCCTATGCGTGTCGCATGCCGATGAAAACCGTTCAACTAACCACGACACACCAGTCAACGTCGCGCCAGTCAACGTCGTGGAAGAAAGTGATGGGAGAAATGAACCAACCATCGCGACTCGCTCGCCGGAATGTCCTGCTCGCTATCCTGCTGGTTGCTGTCGTCCAGTCTCATCTCGCCGGGCGCGAACCCGCGCCAACAGACGACAATGGTCCGCAAGGGGTCACTTCGCGGCTGGCGTCGGGAAAGCCGGTCACACTCGCAAGCTTCGGCGACAGCATTACCTGGCCTTGTTTCCACACCGACTTTCGACAGAACTATCTGACCCTCACCGCGGACGCTCTGCGGAAGGCCTATCCTGCCGCACAGATCACTCTCGTGCACGGCGGCAACATGGGTTCCGCGGAGCGCGGTCTCGGCGGAGGCCGTTTCGATCGTCACGTGCTCTCGCGGAGCCCGGATCTGATCTTCCTCATGTTCGGCATGAACGACTGCCTGGCGGGACCGGCCGGATTAGACGCCTATGATCGCAATCTGACTGCATTGATCCGCCAGTCCCGCGCCCGCGATGCGTTGCCGGTGCTTTGCAGTCAGAACGAGATTCTCTACGACACGACGGACGGCAAACCGCGACAGGCTCTGCCCACGTACATGGAACGGATGCTCCAAGTCGCACGGCGAGAGAAGGTGCCATTCGTCGACTGCTTTACTCAATGGAAGGAGATGGCCGCAGCTCCAGACGCTGTGGTCGACCGGTTGAATGATGCGATTCACCCCAACCTTGCGGGCCATCGCCTGTTTGCGCGTCAGATCGTCAAAACTTTGTGGCCCGATGCGGCCCAGTTTGCCACCGACGAGATCCGCAGTACATCCCTTGCCGAGGCCGACCTGAAACCGTGTCTGCTGCCCGGTCCCGCCGGAAAACAGGTTGTGCGGACCGCTGACGGCAAATGGCTAACGCTCACCGCTCGTCAGCACGGCGGGCGAGTCGTCGAATTGGTCGTGTCCTTTACCCGCGCCGAGCGGCCGGACTGGGACGACTTTCAACACATCACGCTGATTGGGCGCGGCGCACATGCCGTCTTCGATCATTCGGACCGGACGCTCACCGGCGGAGCGTTGCTGGAACACAGTGGACGCATTTACATAGTTTTCAGTTGGAATGTAGGAGTGTTCTTTTTGTCTTTGGATGCGACGAAAGCGGATTGGACTGCGGCGCTTCATCGCCCCCAGACCTGGCTGCGTCACACCACCGAGCCGTTCCTTCGGCCGACTGCGATTGTCCACGGCCAACAGGACGGTCGTGTCATGTATGACGCGCTGGTGACTCGGGGCGGCGGACTGGCCGCGGTAATCAAGCACTTTGAGCTTTCTCCGGGAGCCGGTTGGGAGAAAGTCGAGGGGCAAGAAACTTTGGCACTCGCGGCTCGGTTGCCAGACGGTGCGACGAGCCTGCAACCACTCCGTCAATTCAGAAATCCGCAGGCAACGCATCTGGACCTGGGATATGGCCATCCGATGGGAGGGATGACGGATGAGCTTGCCGTCCTCTCCGAGAGCGATGGGCAGATCGAGTTTTCACTTGTCCCGCTGGGGAAATGAGGACCAATGGAAACGGAAAGACGCTGACCGGATTGTTCCGCCGCGAATCCGCCGGACAGTAGCGAGTACCTGAACTGACACTACCCCTCCCAGGAGCATCGATCGTGCGCTTTCCAGCCGTTGGCGTTGTGTTGTGCTTGTGCCTGTTTGCCTCGCCATGGTGTGCGGCCCAGCCGCGGACGGCCCCGCCCGGAATGTTCAAGGACCTGGACGAGGAGATCCTGGGTGATGCGCTACTCATTCACGGTAAGCAGTTATTCATCGATGACGCTTTGATCTCCGCGATGCAGGGCGTGACGAAGCAGCTTCATCAGCCGACGAAGTTCCAGCAGAACCCGGTCTTGCAACGTGACAAGCCCTGGGAACCGTCGGGGCCGGGCTATTCCACGTTGCTGTTCGATCCCGACGAGAAGCTGTTCAAGCTGTGGTACGAAAACTGGGATCCGAAGGAAGAGAACACCGCGCTGTTGATGTACGCGACGTCACGGAACGGCATCGACTGGACCAAGCCCCACTTGAATGAGCAGGGCACGAACCAGGTCCGGCAACCGCAGGTCAACGGATTTCAGGCCTCGGGCATCTTCCGCGACGTCCGCGAACTCGACCCGACGCGCCGCTACAAGATGCTCTTCAGCAGCCTGCCGGACGGCACGTCGAAATCACTTACGACCAGCGTGGCGTTCTCGCCGGACGGCATCCAATGGACGGCGGAATCGGAACTCCATTCGATTCCGTTCAGCGACACGCAAAGCTGCCCGTTGTGGGATGCGCGGCGCCAACGGTATGTGGCTTTTTTACGGTTCGGTCCGCCGAACACGCGGATCATCAGCCGCACGGAGAGCGAGGATTTTTTGCACTGGTCGCCGAAGATCACGGTCTTGCCGCGGACGAAAATGGACGCCCCGCTCGCCACACAGTTTTATCAGATGGCGCCATTCGTCCACGCCGGCGGCTGGTTCGGTGTGATCGCCGCCTATCATTCCGAATCGCTCAAGCCGATCACCGAGGAAGCGCCGTGGACGGACCGCAAAAACCTGCACCTGGCGTACAGCCGCAACGGCGTGACCTGGACGCGCGTCGGCAAGCATGGGGCGATTCCGCGGAGGGAATTGAATGGCGACCAGGACTGGAAACAGATCGCCATGGACGCCGTGTTCGTGCCGTACGGAGAGAAGGACAAGGAGTGGGATTGGGGAACCGTCTCGCCCGTTTACACCCCGGAGCCGATCCTCGTCGGCGACGAACAGTGGTTCTATTACGTCGGCATCAATGCGAAAAACTGGTGGACGTGGACCGGCGACCCGCCAAAACTCGATCCCAACCCAAAGGAACCGGACAAAGGCGTCGGCTTGGCGAAATTGCGGCTCGACGGCTTCATTTCCGTCGACGCCGGAGGTGAACCGGGGACCCTGACGACCAAATCGATTGTTTTTCTGGGCGATACCCTGGAGATCAATGCGAACGCCACGGGAGGTTCGTTGACCGTCGAAGCACTCAACGCCGACGGAACGGCCATCGATGGATTCACCAGCGGCGATTGTACGCCGATCACCACCGACAGCGTCCGACACACCGTCCGCTGGAAAGACAACCCGGACTGCCATCTGTTGCAGAGCCGACCGATCCGGCTGCGATTTCACCTGAAGAACGCGAGGCTGTACTCCTTCGAGCCGCGGATTGTACGGAACTACTATCTTCCGTCCTACAACTGAATTGGTGGGAACCACTGCAATTCCCGAATTCGGGCCTCGTACTCTCCGTACTCCTACTCCTACTCGTACTCGTACTCAGCCGCCAGCCGGTATTCGTACTCGAAGGGGGTATCATGAGCGAGCTGGTTGTCGTTCACGAGACATTCGACGTTTGTGGGCCGTGGAACGCATACCTGCCGGCGACTCGGCCGATCAAGCGGACCGGGGCGACCGGCAGAATCCTATCGAGTACGAGTAGGAATACGCGTGGGGCGCAAAGTCGGCCCCGACGTACTAGCCTGGATTCCCATACGCCCCATTCACCTAAAAGAGCGGGCGGACGGGCGGGCACTATCACTCGAATCGCGCACGATTCGCACTAAATTTGGTGGACCATTCCTGTTTGTGCCGGCCCTGGTTGACATCGACTTTAGGCGCATCGTCATTCAGTCGAGGCTGCCTGGCACGAAAATGGTTCCTGCCGAATGTGCAATGCGGATCTTGTTGGCCCTCAAGTTGCAAGGTAATCGGCGGCACACTCACGTAATGAGCGCTGTCCTCGATGAGGGCTTGGCACTGTTCGCTGGCCTGAATGAGATTTCGAAGAGGTCATTTCTCACGGAGTATAGTTGCCAAATTCCGCCATCCTGTTACCCGCAGCTGATGCGGAACTGGTTCGATGGCATGAGTGGACTCGGCTTGAAACACGAATCATCGTTCGATTTGGACTTTCACACGATTCCTTTTCATGGTGAGGACGTGTTACTGGAAAAGCACTAGATCTCCAAGCGAAGCCGCAACCCGAAGGGAATTCTGGCCTTTTTGGCGCAGGATGGAGATCAACGGTTCTTTTGTTATGCCAACACGGATTTGCGCAAGGAGCAGCAGGATGACGAGATCCTGGTATTCGCGAAATACTGGAAGGAACGAACTGGCAAGTTCCCCGAAGAGCTAATTTTCGATTTGAAACTCACCGGGAGTAACGGCTTCGGCTGAAACAATCAAGTCATGCAACCGGCCAGGATCGCTTAGTCCAACGGCATAGGCTGCGTCCAGAACGGGAATCGACGCGCGAAGCAGTCGTTTCGCTTCGGCAGCCGTCAGAAACTGCAACCAACGCTTTGGGCTGATTCCGTCCCAGCGACGAAATACGCGATGGAAGTGAGCCGGTGAAAGGGAAACAGCTTCCGCGACTGGCGCGAGCGTAGGCTGCTGCGCCGCATGGGACTGAACGTACTCCAAGGCCATTTTCACTTTGTCGTAGTCCAATCGCATGGCGTCAAATCCGGGAGACCAAGATTGGATCGATCTGTGAATTCTTACTGATCGCAATCGATCCGCCACCCAATTCTTGCGCTCTTCGAAAGCAACGGAACTCACCGAGGGCACCGAGAGGCCGGACCGGTTCCGTCGCCCCAGACGTTCAGGTCGTGGACGGCTGCTTGGGCATCAGCTGCTGCAGTTTTTCCAGCAGTTCCTTGACGCGCAGCGGCATCCGCACAATGACGCGGTGCAGTGCCAGCTTGGCGCGGCTTTCCAGCCCCGAGTGCTCTTCGTCGATCAGCAGCACGGCCGGCAGATTCGCCGTCCGTTGATGATTCAGCATTTTGTTAAACGCATCGATCGCGGCATCTTCCAGGCCGGTCGTGCCGATCAAAATGCAGTCGGCCGGCGAGCCATCATCGTCGAATCTCGCCAGAGCCCGCGAAGGATCCCCGAACACCAGCACCCGGTAGCCGTATTTCTTGAGTTTGTCCCGCAGCACGTTCTGCAATTCGACTTTCGGTACGACGACCATGATCCTACGAGCGACGGCCTCCGGTTCGGCAGGACGGTTCAGACTGATCGCCTCGAGCTTTCCTGGACTTTCCCTCGCATCGGCGGCCTGATAATCGCCCGATTGCAATCGGTTGCTAATCGCCTGCAATTCCGCGAGGAATTCCGCGGGCGTCTGATAACGTTTTTCTGGGACCAATTCCATGGCGCGTTGCACGACCGCGACCAACGAGCGAGGGATCGAGGAATCGACTTCGGCGAGCGAACGAATATCGCGAAACCGACCGACACTCAATCGCTGGAGGCGGTCGCGCGTTTCGAGCAGCGGTGGGACGCCCGAAAGCGCGTGGTAGAGAATACAACCGGCGAAATAGATATCGCTGCGTGGATCGTTCTTGCGCACGCCCGTCGCCCGCTCCAACCCCACGTAGTCGATGGTCCTCGCGCTGGGAATGTCGGATGCGACTTCGCCCAACCGCGTACCATACAGTCCGAAGTCCACCAGCCGCGCGCGTCCACGGCTGGTAACAAGCACATTCGACAGTTTCAGATCGCGGTGGAAAATCCCTTGCTGCGCCGCGTACGCCAGCGCCGAAACGATATCGATGACCAGTCGCATGCTCGTGTTGAGATCCAGCTTCTTGCGGACCTTGATCCATTCCCGTAGATTCTGGCCCTCCACAAAGTCCATCACAAAAAACGGCGAACTGGGATCGGTGTCGATTTCATACGTCGACACAATGTTGGGGTGGCGCAGCAGCAGACCCAACTCGCCTTCGCGCAGGAACAACTCCATCTGCATGGCGTCGTCCCGGAACCGTTTTCGCAGTACTTTGACGGCGAAGACTTTGTTCGTCTCCCGGTGGACCCCCCGATAGACGCGAGCGAACGTCCCCGAACCGGCCATGTAGAGCACCTTGTAGTTGCCGTAGAAATAGCCGTTGCGATCGCCTTTCAGCAGCCGTTCGACCTGGAAATTGGTGAGCAACTCCTTCCGCAACACGACGCTGCGGAAATCCTCGACGGTCGATTCCGGCCCCAGGTCGTTGCGCACGAACTCCATCTGGCGAGCGTCAAGCAGCCCCAATTCCAATGCGCGTTGTGCGAATCTCTCCGCCGAGAACTCGGCCATTACGCTGCTACTCCCTCGATTTTGTCATTCAAGCCGGGGCCTGCGCGGGCGATGCCGTCACTCGATCGCTGAAAAGTCGTTTCCGCCCGCAGGCCTTCATCGTATTCCAGTTCCCCAAGAATCGCAACGCGGACATGCAGGTTCGCCGGCCGGGCCGCGTCCCATGCATCCTTCCCCGAGGAGCCCGCCGCACTACTCGCCGCTCTCATCCTGCGTGGAATTACCGTCGAGTAACTGCCGGAAGGCATCACGTTCGCGGCGTGTCGCTTCCAGGTCGAAAACCAGGTACTTCATGTCGAGCCGCAGCTGGCTCAACGCTTCCTGAACCAGGGTCAGAATGCGGCGACGACGACGGGTACTCTCCATGACGCGGGCAAAAACCGGTTCCAGCCTTGTACGGTACTCGCCAGGCAACGTCGTGATCAGGTTTCCCAGATCAACCATGTCCTGGTGCAAATCTTCCTGTCCAGTGGCGGCGGTTTGCGGGACGGACGTCATTGTTCGAATCTCCTTGGTTCAGTGGTGATGCCTATCCTTCATCGCACTGCGTATGCCGGGACCGCCCGAACCAGGAGAGAACAAACTGTAACTCCTTTATGGAAAGCCACTTACAGAGAAACTCCTCGCGTTTTCCAAAGCGCGCCATGCGGCGAAATTGCCTCGTGGCTGATCTGGATTGAAATCGCAAACCTTGATACAAGCTCGACTTGCGCAATCAATGCCGCGCCGCAGCGAACCGTTGCCGTTTCGCAACGTCGCCGAGCGACCGGCCGTGGGTATCAAGCAATCGTGCCAGGGCTTCCCAACCAATGCGTTCCCCTTCCTGTCGCCACCTTTCCCGTCGCCCCTTTTCCCATGGCTGGATCGCCCTGTTGGCGGTTGCTTTGGGAAGCGCTTGGACGACGCCATTGCCGGGGGAATTGCGAGATTCCTTCGAGACGTCCGATCCGAGTTGGAAATTGGTCCTATCGGATGGACAAACACGGGTCCTTTTGCACACGCGCGATTTCCGCGTTGCCCGTTCAGGACACGCCAGCGAGTCGATCGGCCTGTCGACACAGGGTGGTTCCTATGCCTATCTGGCCTATGAAATCAACCCGTTGATGTTGATCGATGAGCTGCAAGCGTCGGTCTGGGTCCGAGCCAACCGCAGCGGTCTGCAGTTGGCGATGCGCGTGGTGCTTCCGCATACGCGTGATCCTCGGACTGGCCGCAACATTTCGGTGCTTGTTCGCGGCGGCAGCAATGACCAGATCGACGTCTGGCAGCAGCTCACGATCGGCAACGTTCGCAGGGCGTTCGAGGTCAAACGCCCGGCACTGGTGGATCAATACGGCCCGCAAGTCGATTTCCGCGAGGCGTATGTCGATCGGATTCTGCTGAATGCCCATGGCGGCAAAGGAACCACCCAGTTATGGATCGATGACCTGGAGTTGACCGGCGACATTGGTGTCGATCAAGTGGGAACGAATTCGATTCGGTTGTCGGCCGCGGAGGATCCGACAAGCGATGGCGCCGCCGCGGACGCGACGGCAAGTCGACCTGCGACCAGCGCCCAGGCAGCCATGCGAGCGGAATCGCCATCGTCGGTGTCAGGCTCACAATTCCTGGTGAAATCACGACCGATGATGCCGCGCGTCAAGCGCTGGTATGGGGAACCATTGACGGCGATCAAAGATCTGCGATTCAACGCGGTCTGGCTCGACGCATTGCCTCCACCCCACGTACTGATCGAAGCGGAACGGCTGGAGCTCTGGCTGATTGTGCCGTATTCGCCGGGTAACGACGAGAGGTTGTTTCATCCACGCACGATCGCCTGGGCGATGGCGCCGCAGACGGTCGCCAGTTTCACCGAGATCCGTCGGGAGTTACTGACCCGTCCGCGTTCGGTCCGGCGTCCGTTGCTGCTGCCCGATTCGCTCTCGGATCTTGCCGAACCGGACGACATGATCTGGCGCCTGGAACGTGACGACCGACCGGACGGGGAGCGATTGGCCGTGGGAGGAGGCCGCCCGATCTGGTCGGAACATCGCCCGAACGGGGCGGCGATGGAATCGACGCGTCACCAGATTTACACGGCGGCCATGTCCGGCGCGCGCGGATTCGTGTTTGACGGTCCGTTACCCTCTTCCGCGAATGAAAGATCGCACCACGAACGCCGGGCGATTGAGCAACTGCAGAACGAGTTGCAGCTGATCGAACCTTGGATTGCGGGGGGACATGGCTGCGAAGCGATACGATCGAGCGACGACACTTGGCGAATTGCCGCGTTCCCGTCGGTCCGTTCGCGGCTGATCGTCGCCCTTCGTTCGAACCCATCGGCGACTCGTTTCCGTCCGCCTCTGCAACTGGTCGATCCAGGCGCCGCGCCCACACACGACGCATTTCGGATCGAGGAGAACGCGCTCACTCCCTTGCGCCATCGCCGTGTCGCGGGCGGCCTGGGTATCGACTTGCCACGCCCGGACGACGTCAACCTGCTGGTTGTCACGCAGGATTCACTGACGGTGAACTACCTGGGCAGAACGATTCTCGAGTCGGCGCAGAACTCGGCGTTGGGGTTATCGCGACGCACACCATGACTGCGTTACAATATGCCGCGGTGTCGCCGAACTTCCTCGCCATTCAGGATCCTGATGATGCCCCCGCCGAAAACGTTGCCTCGTCGCCGATTTCTCGAACGTCTGGCCTTGGGAACGCTTGCAGTTCCCTTCACCGTGATTCCGCAATCGGTGTCGTTTGCGGACGAGTTGATCCAGACGCCGCGCCAAACGGAGGGACCGTTTTATCCTGACAAATTGCCGCTGGACACCGACAACGACCTGATCGTAATCAATGACGGGTTAACGGCGGCCGTCGGCGAGATTACCCATCTCAGCGGAAGGATCCTCGACGCGCGTGGCGAGCCGCTGCGGAACGCGATCGTGGAGATCTGGCAGGTCGATAATCAGGGCGCGTACCTGCACAGCCGCAGTGGCAACGGCGAAAAGCGCGACGGCAATTTCCAAGGATTTGGTCGATTTCTTACCGACACGAGCGGCGGATACTATTTCCGCACGATCAAGCCGGTACCCTATCCGGGACGCACACCGCATATTCACATGGCGGTGAAACTGCGTGGGCGGGACAAGTTCACCACGCAATGTTATATCAAAGGCCACCCGTTGAATGAAAAGGACGGGGTGTTGCTGGGCGTGAAGGACGAGCGTACCAGGCACTCGCTGTTGATCGATTTCGCACCATTGCCAAATTCGCGCGTCGGCGAATTGGCGGCGCGCTTCGACGTCGTGCTGGGATTTACTCCGGCCGGCTAACCGACCGCAGGCCCGTTGCCGGCAGGTCGCGGCGGAGCCCGAGTGCAAACTCGACTTCGCCCAGAGGCGCTCCGAGTTGGCAAGCGATCTGTTTTGCCTGCCTTCCTTCGTCCGCCAGAGCGTATATCTGGTCGGCCAACGGCGGCAGGATGCCGGCCGCGCCGTGGGTAGCATGACGCAACTGGTCCTCGGCAGCTTGTGCGATCCGCCGATCGTCGGAGTTCAAATCGGCGACCGCCTGCAGCGGGTCGGGGACGGCGGATAGTCCGAGCCGTTCCGCGCGGCGCACGAGCAGCGTCAGTTTGTCGGACTCGTCACGCGCTCGGGCAATCAGCACGTTCAATGCCACCATCTTGCTGTCCAGTTCGGCGCGCATGTCCCGCGCCACCTCATGCATGCCGATTTCCCATCGAGCGATACTGTTTGGTGCGTCCATCAGGCCGGTGGAGGGTTGCCGAGCGGCTCGGAGGCCGCCGAGCATTCCTCCTTGGAACACCGTCGACGGTAACGTGGCACGCGAATCGTGTTTGGCATCCGTCAGGGCACGAAATCTACGCCGCATGACAACCCAGGCCAGAATCAGCATCCCTGCGCCCAGCCCTAACCACTGCGTTATGTCGGCGAACAACAACATCGGCTGCATCCTCCATGCGGTCAGGTCGTCACTCCGGTCGGTCGCAGCTGGACGTCGGCTTCATCTCCGTCGAGCATGCGGGTCGATTGTTTCGATTTCGAATCAGGAGGCGGGGCGCTGCGTGGTTTCGTACGCGCGCTGCGCCGTCTCGTAAACGTCTTTCAACGGCACGTTGTGCTCCTGGGCCACGCGCCGGCACGATTCGTATTCCGGTGAAAAACTTATGGAACCATCACCCAAAGTCGCCAGCTTGCCTTCAATCGTGCCCCACGGCGTCTCGACGACGCATGGGCGTCGCTCCAGTTTGTGGCGGCTGACCGGCCAGCGACGGATGCCAAGCGTCTTGGTTTCCCGAAAGATGATTTTTTCCAGGCGCGCGATCCCGTCCCCTCCGCAAAGAACGCTGAGCGTGACGCCCGGCCGGTTCTTTTTCATCTGGATCGCGGCGGTATAAACGTCGAGCGCTCCGGCTTCGAGCAGCAGTGCGGTGCAATGCCCGATCAATTCTCCGCTGATATCGTCCAGGTTGGTTTCCAGGACCCAGATCTGGTCTCCCGCCAGTTCGCCGGTGGTTTCACCGACAAACAGCCGCAACAGATTCGCCTGTTCCTTGAAGTCCTTGTCCCCCGCTCCGACGCCAATGGCGCGGATCGTCATCGCCGGCAGGGGACCAAATTCGTCGGCCAGTGTCGCCATCAGCGCCGCCCCGGTGGGCGTCGTCAACTCCGCCTGGACCGACGCGGCGGCCAGAGGTATCCCGGTCAGCAGTTCCGCGGTGGCCGGCGCGGGAACATTCACGCGGCCATGGGCGATCTCGATCGCGCCTGACCCCGTGGGGATCGGTGAACAAACGATCCGATCGACATTCAACAGAGTGATGCCGATCGCCGCGCCAACAATGTCGGCGATCGAATCGACGGCTCCGACTTCATGGAAATGGACCTTGCGAAGCGTGCTGCCGTGGACTTTGGCTTCCGCTTCGCCCAGCCGCGTGAAAATCCGTTTGGCCAATTCGCGCTGCGCCAGCGACAGCACCGTGCTGGCGTCGATCTTCTCGGTGATGTGGTGCAGGTGCCGATGCGCTTTTTCCGGCTCGTGCTCGACGCTCACCTTGCAGCCGCGAAACCCGTGGCGTTTGACTTCCGCCGTGGTCAACCGGCAGGAAGGCAGGCCCAACGAATCGATGCCGGCCTGGATCGCCTGCAGATCGACTCCCGCATCGACCAAAGCCCCCAGCGTCATGTCACCGCTGATTCCGCTAGCACAATCAAAATAGGCGATTCTCATGCGACCATTGTGGCGGAGAATCGATAGGAAACAAGGTCGGATTCCGACGAATGTTCATTCGCACTTGACCCGAATGCGAAACATCCGTACCTTGGCTCGACTTTCAGCGTGATGGCAGGGAGGCCAAGCATGAATACGCGTCGCGATCTGGCTGTGGAGGGTTCCCTCCCATCCGTCCCTTTACTGGATGTCGGGCGAGGGAACGGTCCGCTGCGACAGGAACTGCTGGACGCGATCGCCGCCGTGATCGATTCCGGCCGTTTTCTGCATGGCCCCGATGTGGCGGCACTCGAAAGCGAAATCGCCACCCGCACCGGTTGCCGGCACGCGATTGCCTGCGCTTCGGGCAGCGACGCGCTGTTGCTGGCTCTGATGGCACTGGGCGTCGGGCCGGGCGATGAAGTGATCGTGCCCAGCTTCACATTTTTCGCCACCGCCAGCGCCGCCTGGCGCCTCGGTGCTCGGCCGGTGTTCGCCGAGATCGATCCGCGTTCTTACAACCTCGATCCCGAACGACTCAGGGAGTCGATCACCCCACGCACCAAGGCGATCATTCCGGTGCACCTGTTCGGGCAATCGGTCGAAATGAACGACATTCTGGAGCGGGCCTGCGAGCATGGGATTCCGGTGATTGAAGATGCCGCACAAGCGATCGGGGCGACGCACCAGGACCGCCCCGTCGGCTCGATGGGACTGCTCGCAGCCTTCAGCTTTTATCCCACCAAAAACCTCGGCGGGTTCGGCGACGGCGGCATGGTCACGACCAATCGCGACGATCTGGCGGAACGCGTGCGTCTTTTTGCAGCCCACGGGATGAACCCGCGCTATTACCATCGCGTGGTCGGAATTAACAGCCGGCTGGATACGATCCAGGCGGCCGTGCTCCGAGTCAAACTCCGGCATCTGGATACTTGGACCGCGCAGCGCGGCGTGAATGCCGATCGCTATGCGGAATTGCTGGCCGATCAAGCCGATTCTCGACTGGTTCTTCCCACCGCGTCCGCGCGGAACCGCCACGTCTGGAACCAATACACGATTCGCGTACGTGACGGCTTGCGCGACCGGCTGCGAGAGCAGCTGCAGCGGCAAGGAATTGGTAGCGAGATCTACTACCCGGTGCCACTGCACCAGCAGGACTGCTTCAAGACACTGGAGCCTTCCCGCGTGCCGCTGCGGGAAACCGAAGCGGCGTCGCAGGAGGTCTTGAGCCTGCCGATCTACCCCGAGTTGACGCGCGGCGAACAGGACCGCGTCGCCGATTGCATCCGACAGTTCCTGGCGGCAACGGCTACGAAGACCCGCGCTGCCTGACGTGGTTGGGGCTTCCAACGCTTCCACCAGCCGTAGCTGGGGTTCCAGCTCCAACCAGCCGTGGCTGGGCTTCCAGCCCCAGCAAGTGCCTGGGCGGATATGACTGCAACGAACTCACAAGTTTGGCGCAAACGAGGAGATCGGCCGTTGCCGCTGTTGCATTCCTATCGGATGGCGATGCATTTGATATCCCATCGACGTGCGTTCGCGTCGCGCGTTTTACGATTTTTCGAAATCCACACCAAAGGCAATCCTGTGCGCCATTCGGCGCGGCGCTTGACCATGCGTAGGACGTCGGTGCCGGTCATGCGGGCGTCGGTGGCGCGGCGGGATGACTTTCTGGGGGTGCGGCCGGTGAAAGACAGCCCGAACGCCGTTCAGGGCAATACGCACTCGCGATCCGGCTCCCTCGGTGATCTCCGCACCTGCGGCCTTCAGCATAGTATCATCGGATGCTGTCAAGTTGCGTGTCCGACGGCGGGATTCCGATCGAGCGAACATCGATCGCTCCGGCGCGTTCCCCTGGCAGCACCAACAGCGCGCCGATGTGCGGATGACGGCCGCAATATTCGGCGGTTGCCTCCCAGCCCATGACGTAGAACGCCGTGGCGAGCGCATCGGCTTCCGCCGCCGTGGGTGCGACCACCGTCGCGGAAAGCACCGCGTCCGCAGGGAAACCGCTGCGCGGATCGATCACGTGCCCGTAGCGTCGCCCCTGATGATAAAAAAACTGAGTCCCGCTGCCGGACGTTCCCAGCCCCGCGTTGTGCAACACAATCTCGCGCAGACGCTGCTCCGGGCGCAGCGGATTGCGCAGCGTCACGGTCCAACCTTCAAATCCGCTGCGCGACCCCTGCGCCAGAATGCTGCTCTGGCCACCGTGGATTACGAAATCCTCCACTCGCCCCACCCCCGAGCCTGACAATTCGGGATGCAACAGGTATTCCGCGCAGCGATCGAGGGCATATCCCTTGCCGATCGCGTTGAGATTGATTTCGACGCCCGGTCGCAGGAATGCAATCGTGCGCCGCTCGGGGTCGAGTCGCACCTGACGCCAATCGACCTGATGAAGCGCAGCGCGACGTTCTTCGTCCGTCGGAAAGCGTCCCTCGCGGCGCCAGAATCCCCAGGCGCGCGACAACGGTGTCGACGTGATGTCGAAAGCGCCGTCGGTCGCGGAGCCGAGTTCGCAGGCCAGTTGCAGCAACCCAAACAGACGCGGCTCGACCTCCACCGGTTCTGTCGCCGCACGCTGATTGATCCGCGAGATCTCGGAGTGCGATCGGTAGACACTCATCTGGTCCTCGAGCGCGTCGAGCAACTCCAGGGCCAGCACAGCCCGCTCCGGGTGGGCCCAGAGAGGGCCGCTGTCGGAAGCAGCAGCAGCTTGGTTGATAGCGTCCGCAGCGGAGTCGTTGGCGTTGGCTGAAGCAGTTTCGGTGGCGCTGGCTCCGCGGCGGGCATTCAAGAACAGATCGAATTCGCACGCCATCGCCGTACGGGAGACCCGGATCAGATAAGCCTGCCCGGCAGGCACGTGCGCATTGCTTTCCGCGCTCGCATTGCTTTCCGCGCTCGCATTGCTTTCCGCGCTCGCATTGCTTTCCTCGCTCGCATTGCTTTCCGCGCTCGCATTGCTTTCCGCGCTGCGGGCCCGAATTGCCTTCAGGGCCGAGCGGCCGGCCAGGAAATCACGGCGATGCGAAGTACGATCTTCCCCCATAAGTCGCAGTATATTCCCAGGTCTGCTTGCATTGAAGTCGGGCCAATCCCACAATGATCAACTCGAAAAAATCAGACCCAGGAGTTCCACTCATGAAGTCCATCGCTTGCGCCGTTGCATCCATTTTCCGTCACGCCAGGCCCGAATTGGTCGCGAAAACCGCTGCCGTCACCGCAACATTTGTTTGCCGAGTTGGCTTGTGCCTGGCGGTCGGATTGTGGCTGTTCGGGGTGGCGTCGGGTCAGGCTGGCGCTCAAGGCAATTCCTACACCGATCCGAACAAGGCCGACGCCGATTTTGCCTTCCAGGGCGAATACTCCGGCGAGGTCGGCGCCGAAGGGGAAAAGATGCGCGTCGGTGTGCAGCTGATCGCGCTCGGTAAGGGAAAATTCAAGGCGGTCGCCCATATTGGCGGACTGCCCGGCGACGGCTGGAACGGGCAGGAGAAACACGAAGTGGACGGCGAGTTGCAGAACGATGCCGTGGTGATCCGGGCAAACGGCATCACCGCCACTGCCCGGAATGGCATCCTTTCGATACGCGATCCTGACGAGAAAGAGGTCGCAAAGCTGATGAAAGTGGAGCGCCGAAGTCCGACCCTGGGCTCCCCGCCGCCATCGGGCGCGGTCGTGCTGTTCGATGGAAAATCGGTCGACGCCTGGAAGGATGGCAAGCGCGACGGCGAGTTGCTTGTGCAGGGCACGACCAGCAAAGCCAACTTCGGCAGCCATTCACTCCATATTGAGTTCCGCCTTCCGTACGAACCGGAAAAGCGCGGGCAGGCTCGGGGGAACAGTGGAATCTACATTCAGGGCCGTTACGAAGCGCAGATGCTCGATTCGTTCGGACTCAGCGGCGAGCAGAATGAATGCGGCGGAATCTACTCGGTCAAGAAACCGGACGTGAACATGTGCCTGCCGCCACTCGCATGGCAGACCTACGATATCGAATACACCGCTGGGAAATACGACGACAACGGCAAGTGCGTCACCCCGCCGAGAATCACGGTTTCCCACAACGGCGTGTTGATTCACAAGGATGTGGAATTGCCCGGCGATCGAAATACCACCGCCGCTCCACTCGGCCCTGGCAAGGAGCCTGGCCCGGTCTACCTGCAGGACCATGGCAACCCGGTCCGCTACCGGAATATCTGGGTCAAGCCGAAGCCGTAACCGCCCGACAGGGGAGCAGGCATGGATGAACGTCACGACCTGGTGGTGATCGGAACCGGTCCCGGCGGCGAAGGGGCCGCCATGCAAGCCGCGAAGCAGGACAAGTCGATCGCCGTGATCGAGCGGCAGACGCGCATCGGAGGCAGCTGCACGCATTGGGGAACGATTCCAAGCAAGTCGCTGCGGCAAGTCATTTTTCAATTAACCGAAGCGCGAAATAATCCGCTGCTGCGCGGCAGCGGAGCTCAGGCTCAGATCGAATTTCCGGACCTCCGCCGCGCGGCACGCTCTGTGATCGATCGCCAGGTCGAGATGCGGCTCGGATTCTACGAACGCAATCGCGTGCCGATCGTGGAAGGCGCGGCGCGCTTTATCGACCCGCATACCGTCGAAGTCACCGAAGGCGACGGCGGGCAGCGCCGCATCCAGGCCGATGGCTTTGTGATCGCCGTCGGCTGCCGCCCCTACCGGCCCGCCGATGTCGATTTCAATCACCCTCGAATCTTCGACAGCGACACGATCCTCAACCTGAATTTCACGCCCCAATCGGTCACCATCTACGGAGCCGGAGTCGTGGGCTGCGAATACACCAGCATGTTCCGTAATCTGGAATGCAAGGTCAACCTGGTGAATACGCGCGGCAAGCTGCTCGAATTTCTCGACGACGAGATCATCGATGCCTTGAGTTACCACATGCGCGAGCGGGGAGTCATCTTGCGGCACAGCGAATCCTGTTCGCGCGTCGTGGGCACCGACGACGGCGTGATCTTGTACCTCGAATCCGGCAAACAAATCAAAACAGACCTGCTGCTCTGGGCCAACGGTCGCACCGGTAATACGGATAACCTGGGACTGGAGTCGATCGGCATCGAACCGAATCAACGCGGACAACTGGACGTGAATGCCGATTTTCAGACGCGCCATCCCCACATCTACGCCGTGGGTGACGTCATCGGATTCCCGGCGCTGGCCAGCGCCGCTTACGTGCAGGGGCGGTACGCAGCCAGTCATTTTCTGCATGGTTCCGCCGAGCGTTCGCTGGTCAAAGACATTCCCGCGGGAATCTACACCAGTCCGGAAATCAGTTCCCTCGGCAAGACCGAACGAGAACTGACGACGGACAAAATCCCTTACGAGATCGGTCACGCGCACTTCAAGAGCCTGGCCCGCGCGCAGATCACTTCGCAAACCGTGGGAATGCTGAAACTGCTGTTCCATCGTGAATCCCTGGAAATCCTGGGCGTGCATTGCTTCGGCGCCACGGCCGCCGAGATCATCCATATCGGCCAGGCGATCATGAACCAACCGCCTCCCAACAACTCGCTCCGCTATTTCGTCAACACCACTTTCAATTACCCAACCATGGCCGAGGCCTACCGCGTCGCCGCCCTGAATGGACTCAACAGACTGTTTTGAAGGAAAAAGGAAGAAGGAAGAAAGCACGGGCTCGGAGTACCTCAGCCGTGGCACCCTGGGCATCGCCGCCCCCGTTCCCCGCTCTTCCTTCACCCTTCTATAATTGTTCCAGCGTAGGAACCCAATGCATGAATTGCCAGCTATTCAGTCGCCGGGATCTCGTGCGGATTGGATCGGTCTCTGTGGCCGCCAGCCTAGTTCCCGTGGAGCTTGAGGTTCACGCGGCGCCGGCGAAGAGCCGCGCTCAGTCGGTAATATTCCTGTGGATGGCCGGTGGCGTTACGCATATCGATTCCTTTGATCCTAAGCCTGCCGCGCCGATCGAGATTCGCGGTGTGCTGGGAGACATTGCCACCAGGTTGCCGGGGACACGATTTTGCGAGACGATGCCGGCACTGGCGGAAATCGCCGATCAATTGGCACTGGTCCGCAATTTTTCTCATGACAGCGACGACCACTTGTTAAGCCAGGTCTTCACGCTGTCGGGACGCAAGGTCACTCAGAATCAACTGTTCAGTGAACCAAACATTGGCTCCCTGATTTCCTACCTGCAGGGTCCGCGCAACGGTTTGCCGGGTTACATCGCCGTTCCGGGAATAACGCGTCCCGGTCCGCCGCCGCACAATTTGTTTGTGGGCGGCTGGCTGGGAAGTCCGCACGTGCCTTATTGCCTTGGCGGCTTGCCGGACGAGCCCGATTTTTCGGTGGGCACGAAGCTGGATGATCCGCCGGCGGAGGCGAACGAGTCGCTCACGCCCCAATCGCTGCATCTTCCGGCGGACGTGCCTCTGGCGCGCTTCTCGCGTCGCGTCGAACTGCGTGACGCGATTGACCAGGCCACGCGGCAGTTGGAGAAATTCGACGCCCTGCGTGCCGCGGAGAGCCGATACCAGGACGCCTTGCGTCTATTGTCGACGCCCTCGATTCGAGGCGCATTCCAGATTGACGACGAGCCCGAATCGGTCCGAGCGCGCTATGGTCAGACCAAGATCGGTGGCCGCTGCCTGATGGCTCGACGGCTCGTCGAGGCCGGCGCCCGATTCGTGATGGTGGATTATGGCTACGATCCCGACTACGGTAATGTCTGGGACAATCATAACGCTCCTTCGCAGAACCATCCGCCGATCCAGAAAATGGTCTTTCGCGGATATCATCTGGCCGGGATGGACCGGGCGTTCGCCGCGTTGATCGACGACTTGTCAACGCGCGGTTTGCTGGACTCGACTTTGGTGGTTTTCCTCACCGAATTTGGCCGCACGCCGCGGATCAACCCCCAGGGTGGACGCGATCACTGGGGCAAGGCCGGTTCTATTTTCTTCACGGGAGGCGGCACCCGAGTCGGTCAGGTGATCGGGGAAACCGATCACCATGCCGCGGCGCCGAAAGGCCCGGGCTACTCGCCGGCGGATGTCGCGGCCACGATCTACGCGGCATTGGGTATTGATCACCGGCACGTCGTGCGGGATATTCTCGATCGCCCGCGACCAATCCTCGACGAGGGGCAGGTCATCCCCGAACTGTTCGCCTGATTGCAGTCGACGCGGCACGGCTTATATTCATCAAGCCGGCTTTCCCCAAGGCCTGCGATTACCACCCCCGCCATCCTGCCGTTTGAGGACTCTTGACGTGTTCCACCCGCGATTCACTGCTCGTGTCCTGTTCGTCACCCTGCTGCTGGGCGTGCCGGGGTTTCGCCCGCCGACAGTCCAGGCCGCAACGTGGGTATTCCTGTCGCTTGCGAGCGAGAAACGGATTGACAGCTACCGCCTCGACGAGGCCACGGGAACGCTCGCACTGGTCGCGCGCAACGTGGTCGATGCGGGAGAACCGGGAGCGCTGGCGATCAGCGATGATCGCCGATGGATGCTGGCGGCGATCCGATCGACGGGACGGCTCGCCAGTTTCAAGGTCGACACGGCGCACGGCACATTGACACCGGTTTCGGTGGTCGACGCCGGCGCGGATCCGGCCCATATTTCGCTCGACCGGACCAACCGCTATCTGCTGGCCGCGTACTATGTGGCCGGCAAGGTCAGCGTGCATCGGATTCAAACCGACGGAACACTTTCGGCGCAACCGGTCCAGGAGTTGCCGACGGCGGACAAAGCGCACGCGATTGTACCCGATCGCACCAACCGGTTCGTCTATGTGCCGCACACCGGATCGAACGTCATCTTCCAGTTCAAGTTCGATCCGGCGCGTGGATTGCTGGCACCCTTGATGCCCGATCGCAAGTCGACCCCTGCCGGCACGGGGCCGCGGCATCTCGCCTGGCATCCGGACCAGCCGATCGCCTACGTCGACAACGAGCAAGGCAGCAGCGTTACTCCTTGGCGAATGAATTCCGAAACCGGAGACCTGTCGCCCGGCGAAACGGTGTCGACCATTCCTGCTGATTTTCGCGAGACCAACAGTTGCGCGGAGATTCGTATCGATCGCCGCGGACGCCTGTTGTTTGTCGCGAATCGCGGGCACAACAGCATTGCCAGTTTCCGGATCGACGCATCCGGAACGGTCCTGCGTCCGGCGGGACATGGAGCGACGGAACCGGTACCGCGATCGTTCGATCTGGATCCAAGCGGTCGCTACCTGTTCGCCGCTGGCGAGGTCACTGGAAAACTGGCTACGTTTCGCATCGATCGCGATTCGGGAGCCCTGGATCGAATCGCCACGCAGGAAGTCGGCGCCCGACCGTGGTGGGTGATGGTGGTTGGAGATTGAAGAACGGGCGAGTCGGGTAATTGCCTGCCGCGGCGGGGCAATGCCGGCGCAACACACCGCCGTCGGACGGAGAAGTGAAGGGATGCAACGGTATCGAGTTGTGATCAGTGATTTTCAGCACGGCAGTGCGGAGATCGAGCAGCGGATTCTCGGCGACATCGCAGAGGTGGAGGCGTTGGAGGTGACGTCGGAAGAGCAGATGTGGGGGCGTGCGGACGACGCCGACGCGATCATGGTTTACCACACGATTCGCATCTCCTCCAAGACGATGGAACGATTGGCGCGCTGCAAGCTGATCGTGCGCTGCGGCGTCGGCTTCGACAACGTCGACCACGCGTTCGCGCGGAGTCGCGACATTCCGGTCGCGAACGTGCCCGACTACGGCACCGAGGAGGTCGCCGACTCGGCGATCGGCCTGATGCTGGGTCTGGCGCGGGGAATTGCCTACCAGAATGTCAAACTGCGTTCGCCGGAAGTGCCATGGCACTACGACCATGTGCGGCCACTGTTGCGATTGAGTGGCCGCAATTTCGCGGTCGTCGGGCTCGGTCGCATTGGTACCGCGGCTGCGATGCGGGCGAAAGCGCTGGGCATGCAGCTGCATTTCTACGACCCGTACAAATCCGACGGCTACGACAAAGTGCTCGGCGCCCGCCGGGCGGAATCGTTGGAAGAGCTGCTGGCGAAAGCGCACGTACTCAGCGTGCATTGTCCACTGACGCCGGAGACGCGTAACATGATCAACGCAGGGGCGATCGCAAAGATGCCGCGGGGAAGTTATCTCGTGAACACTGCGCGCGGCGAGGTCGTCGACACCGCGGCGATCCCTGACGCGATTGCCTCGGGGCAGTTGGCCGGCGCCGGAATCGACGTCCTGCCGCAGGAACCGCCCCCGGCGGACCATCCGCTGCTGGTGGCCTGGCGCGATCCGCAACATCCCGCGCACCTGCGCGTAATTCTCAACGCGCACAATGCCTTCTATTCCGAGCAGGGGCTCGAAGACATGCGTGTCCGCGGCGCGGAAGCCTGTCGCCGCGCGCTGCTGGGGCAACCACTACGCAACGTGGTGAATTAGGCCCCACATTAGCACTCGAATTTGTATTAGACGGACAGGGCCGCTGGTGGGAACAGGACAGGGCCGCGGGCGGGAAATGGAATTCGTGGCTGGGGCTTGCAGCCGCGGCCGATGGTAAGCGCAGCCGGCCGGCGGTGGTTTGCGATAGGCAGCGGATGCGCGATCGGGCATAATAGGTTCCGTTCGCGGAATGCGAGGGATACCGGACCTGTCCGTTCCCGCGTCGATCCGCACGTACCAAGCAGGGAGTAAGTGTCCATGTCACGTTGGAGAATCGCGGCGGGGAGTTGCCTGATCCTGTTCGCCAGCATGGTTCCGTCGTCCGCACAGCAAAAAGGGCTGCCTTCGCTGGACAAGGCAACCGACATGCAGTTGAACGCCGAGTCGCTGGGCGATATGGAAAAGGTCGTATTGCTTTGCGAACAGGCATTGAAGGAAGGCCTGGACGACGAGAACCAGAAATTTGCGCGTCAACTGGCGTCGTCGACGCTGCTGGAGATGGCACGGCGCCGGATGTCGGAACTGGCGGATCGGGAGCGGGCGCGGCGCTGGCAGGCGATACGCGATCTGGCATTGAAGGATCTGGAGCGGGCCGCGAAGTTTGATGACGCGAATGCCGATATCCATCTGATGCGCGCCCGGTTGCATGCGATGCCGGGCGGCGATCGCGAAAAAGCGTTGCAGTCGGCCAGTCGCGCGATAAAGCTGCTGGCGGATGACAAGAAGGAACTGACGGCGGCGTATCTGCTGCGGGCCGGGCTGCAGGCGGATGCCGAATCCAGGCTGGGGGATTTAAATGCGGCGGTCGACGCCGAAATTGACGGGAACTCCGCACTTCAAGCGCGGGCCATGTTCCACGTCGGGCAGGGTAACGCGGATCAGGCGGAAGCGGATTTCAAAGAACTGGTGAAGCGGGAGCCGGAAGAGCCGGAGCATCGCTTCGCCTACGCGTTGGCACTGGTGACACTGAGGAAATTCCCGGAGGCGTTGCGAGAATTGGACGCGATCGCCAAGGCGAACCCGGAACTGTCGGCGCCCCACAAAATGCGCGCTCAGGTGCTGCGGGCCACGGGGGACTTGAAGGCCGCGGCCAGCGCGCTTGATCGGGCCCTGCAGATCGAACAACAGGATCTCGAATCCCTACTGCTGCGATCGGAAATCTACGAGGAACTGGACGATTTCGACCGCGCCCGGGCGGACGTCGAGCAAGTCCTGCAGCAACAACCCGGCCTGCCGGAAGCGATCCTGCAGCGCGCGTCGATCTTTTCCGCGCAAAAGAAATACGACCTGGCACTGGCCGACCTGGGTACGTTGCTCAAACAAAACCCCAAGAACACGCAGCTACGCGTGCAGATCGCGCAACTCTATCTGGCGGGCGGCTGGCCGCGCAAAGCGGCGGAAATCGCCAGTGCCATCATCAAAGATGAGCCGGGAAACTGGCTGGCCTACCGTGGACGCGCGGACGCCTACCTGGCGATCGGCAAACATGCCGAGGCGATCGCTGATTTCGAGTCCGCGGTTCGTATTGCTCCGGAAAACAGCGGAATCCTCAACAACTTCGCCTGGGTGCTGGCCACGTCCCCGAACGAGAAGCTGCGCAATGCGCCGCGTTCGATCGAAATGGCGACGAAAGCCTGCCAGCTGACCGACTTCAAGGAAGCCCATATCCTCAGCACGCTGGCCGCCGGTTACGCCGAAGCGGGCGATTTTGACGCGGCGATCAAGTGGTCAACGCAAGCGGTCGAACTCAGTCAGGGCGAGGTACGGGAAAATCTCAAACAGGAACTCGAAAGTTACCAGAAGAAAAAGCCCTGGCGTGAATTGCAGGAGACGGAGGAACGAGCGAATCCGCCGCAGCTGCGAGGGGACTTGGACCTGTGATGAATCGGGAAAACGCCTGGCAGCTGGTCTGCGAATTCACGGAGAGTGAAAGCCTGCGCCGTCATATGCTGGCGGTGGAGGCCGCGATGCGCGCCTACGCGCGGCAGTGGAATGAAGACGAACTGAAATGGGGTATCGTCGGACTGCTGCACGATTTTGACTACGAACGCTGGCCGACCCCTCCTGAACACCCGCTGCGCGGCGCCGAAATTCTCGCGGCGCGTGGCTATCCGGACGATGTGATCTACGCGATCAAATCCCACGCCGATTATCTGACCGATTGCCCGCGGATTTCGCGGCTCGACAAAACGCTCTACGCCTGCGACGAATTGTCCGGATTCATCACGGCAGTGGCACGGATGCGACCTGAACGACTGGCCGGGCTGCAGGCTTCCAGCGTCCGCAAGAAGATGAAGCAGAAGAGCTTCGCCGCGACGGTCAACCGCGACGACATCGTTCGTGGCGCGGAGGATCTGGGTGTGGATCTCGATACGCATATTCTGTTTGTGGCCCAAGCGCTGGCCGGCATCGCGCCGCAACTCGGCTTGTAATCCACCTGCACCGCGGAGCCGTTTTCAACGGCCAGCACTGCGATCATTGGACGACTCGAATTTGCAACGGGAGGAGATCGGCGATGCGAATGCCGCTGACGCGCGTCTTGGTCCTGCCATGCCTGGCGGTCTGCTTGGGACTCCGATCGCCAGCCTGTTTTGCTCATCCCCAGGAAGCAACGGTGCGCGTCAGCGACGAGCGCTTCGAGGTAGCGGGCACGCTGCTCGATCCGCATGCCGACGAACCGGTCCCCTGCGTGATTATCGTGGGGGGCACCATGAGTCAGGATCGGGACGGCCGGTTGTTTCGCGAGGGTGTAGCGCCCCGCGACGCGCTGAAACGACTCGCGGAGGCCTTGTTGGCGGGCGGCTATGCCAGCTATCGGTACGATCCGGTCGGCTCGGGGGCGAGTCGCGCCAAGCTGCCCTGGAAATCGACCTACGAACAGCAGGCGGCAGTGGTCGCTCGACTGCTGGAGCATTTCCGCACGGATCAGCGTTTTTCCCACGTGATCCTGGCGGGCGAAAGCGCGGCAGCATATGTCGTCTGCCTTGCCGCTGCGCGTGGCGCTCAGGCCGATGGCAATATTTTTCTCGGCGCTTTCTGCGGAGCGCCGGAGGAGCTTTACGAGTACAACTTCGGTCGGCTAGTGGCATTTTCCGAACAGTCCGCGGAAAACGAACGTTGGGCGAAAGAACAGGCGCGCATGGATCTGGCACTTGGCCGAACCTACCGGCAGATGTTTGCCGCCGCGCGCGAGGAAAAAGAGACCTTTATCGTCGAAGACGGTGAGTTCCGCATGACTCTGGATCTGGCGCGGCGCCGTGAAGAGTTACGCTGGCCGGCACCCGAACAATTCCGCCACCTGCGTTCGCCAACGCTGCTGCTTGCGGGACAACATGACCGAAATGTACCGCCGGACCATGCCGCACGTGCCGCCGAGATCCTGCGGACCGCCGGAAATAAGGATGTCACGAACGAGATCATCGCCGGAGTCGATCATAGCTTCCAGCGAACTCCGGCTGACGAACGGGAACAGATCACCAACCGCTATTCCATGAACTGCCTTCGCCAGCCCTACAGTTCGGCGGCCTACTGGAGCCTGCTGCACTGGCTGGATAAACGCTGGCCATCGATCGTCGAGACCAAGGCGGAACAGGTGGAGCGCGCGGCGTCGCGGCCGCCGCAGGTCCCCGCCGAAGCCAGGGCCTTGAACGCGACCGAGATCGCCCCGCTTACCGAATCGACCCCGCGTCGAGTCTTCCTGGCCCGCGGTATCGAGATCATCGACGACATCGCCAACGCCCGCGAAACCGCCGGGGTGGAAACGCTCGAAGGACGCATCGGGCCGCTGATACTCGGCGAGGGTTCGCAGGCTCATTTCATCGATATGCCGGGTGGACTGTACGTCGAGGAACACCCGCACAGTTCGGAGAGCATCATCTATACCGTGCGTGGCGAGTGGGTATTGTGCAGCAACGGCCGCCGCCACCTGATGAAACCAGGAACACTGTTTCGGTTTGCCGCCAATATTCCGACCGGGTACGAAGTGCCGTTTCCGGGCAACGCGATGATCCTGATCTTCAAGGGCGATCGCGTGACCAAGGTCGAATCAGATTTCATTCAATACTTGCAGGGCATGGCTGCTCGGCTGGAACGCGAACATCAGCGGGGCGTGCCCTTTTTGCTGCGTGAACTGCGCGAAGACCATCCCGCACGGCAGTTTGCGCGGCAGGTAAATCCCGATTTCGAAAAACAGCTTGTGCTGCCGCACGTGCCCAAGGAACGCTGAACGGATGACCGTATCGGGACGTCCAGACCGACGCACGGAGACGTGGCGGCGACAACGGGATGTCGGTGTTGCCGGAATCGCGGGCCCGACGCTTGGCCTTGCGTTGGACGGCGAGCCGTTTCGCCGGTTGCCGCCGCTGCCTCGGGAGTTTTTTGATCGCGATCCCGTGCGGGTAGCACGCGAGGCGATCGGCAAGCTGTTGATCAGCGAATCGGCGGAGGGGATCTGCGCTGGCCGAATCGTGGAGACCGAGGCGTACCTGGCGCGTGGCGACTCCGCCTGCCATGCCGCGACGCGCCGTTCGGGGCGGAACGAGGCGATGTTCGGGCCGCCTGGACATGCCTATGTTTATGCGATCCATTCCCGCTGGTGCTTCAATCTGGTGACGGAACCTCCCGAGGTCGGCAGCGCGGTACTCGTCCGCGCTTTGGAACCGCTGGTGGGACTCGCACAGATGCAGCGACGCCGCGGCATCACTCGGACGTTCGATCTCGCTCGCGGTCCGGCCCGGCTTTGTGAGGCGATCGGTATCGGCCGAAATCACAATCATTTGGATCTGGTTCAAGGCGCGGGGATCTGGCTGGCGAGCGACGGCGAGGCAGCACCCTCCCGCGGGCAGATCGGCCGTTCGGTACGAATCGGCGTCACCTCTGCCCAAAACCTGCCGCTACGGTTCTTCGTGCGCGATTGCCGCTATGTGAGTGGACCTCGCCGATTGAATTCGTGAGCCGAATCGTAGCCGAGTCGCTCCGCGACTCGGTCGATTTGCGGAGCAACTCCGCTACAGAATGCGCCGCGACCGTTCGCCGTGTCAGACTCTTTCGGCAATCTGGCGCAGGTCTTTCTCGATGTTCTCCATGCGTTGGCGCATTTCTTCGCGTGCCCGTTCGAGATTCGCCAGCAATTCGGCGGCAACAAACGTGAACATGTAGAACTTCACTTTGGGTTCCGTGCCGGATGGCCGAACGGCGACGTAGTTACCGTCCTCAGCCAGATCGAGAATCACCATGTCGGCCGCAGGCGCATCCAGTACCATGGTCTCGGAACCTCGCCGCGTACGAAGCGACTTGTAGTCGCGGCATTGGGCGACGGAGATTCCGCCCAACGACTTGGGCGGGTCGGTCCGCAGCAGTTCCATCAACGCCTGCATCCGAGCCATTCCTTGGGAGCCTTCCATGGTCAGGTTCAAGGTATGTTCGGCATGGTAGCCATGTTGCCAGTAGAGGGCGTCGAGTTTCTGATGCAACGACTTCCCCTGGCTCTTCGCGCTGGCAGCAAATTCGGCCATCAGCATGGCGGCAACCGCGCCATCCTTGTCGCGCACGTAATGCCCGACCATATAGCCGTGCGATTCCTCGGTTCCAAACAGGAACCGTTCCGGCCCCCGCTCGTCGACGACCTGCGCAATCCATTTGAATCCAACGTGGATGTTGCCGCAGGTTGTCACGCCGTAGCTGTCGGCGATTCGGCGCACTAGTTCCGTTGTTACCAGCGTCTTGACGACAAACTGTTCGCGCCGCAGCGGCACGGCTTTGGCGCGCTGCTCCAGCACGTAATCGACGAGCAAGGCACCGATCTGATTACCGGTAAACGTTCCCCACGGACCGCGCGGATCGAGAGTGAGCGGCGCAGCGCAGCCCAACCGATCACAGTCCGGATCGGTCGCCATCACCAGCTCGGCCGCGGTTTGTTGCGCATGCGCGATCATGGCGTCGAAAACGCGGGGATTCTCCGGATTGGAAACGTGCCCTGGCACGTTGGGGAAATCGCCGTCGGGTTGGGCGTGCGGCGCGAACAGCTCCACGTCTTTGAACCCGTCACTGGCGAGGGCCGGCATCACGGCAGCCGCACCCACTCCGTGGAGCGGCGAATAAACAACCTTCAACGCGCGCGGGCCGGGCAACTGCTGCCGCACCAGTTCCGCGGCGAACGCCGCGTCCAGTTCGCCCGTGCAGATGATCACTCGGCCGTCAGCAACCGCTTCCGTGAATCCCACCCGTTCAATCCGCTCGACATTCATCACCCGGTCGATGATCGCCTTGTCATGCGGCGGCAGCACCTGTCCGCCCGTCGACCAGTAGACCTTGACCGCATTATCGCTGGGCGGATTATGGCTGGCCGTGACCATGATGCCGCAGGAGCAGTTCTTCAAGCGCACCAGGTACGACAATTGGGGCGTCGCGCGATAGTCGTCAAGAAAGTACACGCGGAAACCCGCCGCCACCATGATCCCGGCGCAAAGTTCGGCGAAGTGCCGCGAGTTATGCCGCGTGTCGTAGGCGATCGCGCACGACAATGGGCCTGTGTCCGGCTGAGTACGAATATAGTCTGCCAGTCCTTGCGCGCTCTCGCCGATGGTACGGTCGTTGATGGCATTCGAACCGACCGGATGCATGCGCCCCCGACGGCCACCCGTCCCGAACGGGATTACGGTCCAGAAGGCATCGTCGAGTTCCTGCCAGTTCGCCGCCAGAATCCGCCGCGCCACCTCGTCCCGGTATTCCCCATACCTGGACTCCGTCAGCCATCGACGAATATTTTCCCTCGCGGAAACAGTAAGTACGCCGTCCCGAACGGCGTTGTCGAGTGCGGAAAGCAAACGGCCGTCAGTCATTGTTTTCAGGGTTCCTGATCCGATCGGTTCGCACGTCCTCACGCAGCCCCGGTTGGCAGCTACGGATCCACCGTCGGAAACTCGATCAGACCTGCTCGTCGATCACCGGATTCGTCAGCGCGCCGATCCGTTCGATCTCGATCGTAACGGTATCTCCCGCCTTGAGAAAAACCTGAGGGGTCCTTGCGGCGCCGACGCCGTGGGGAGTCCCGGTCAGAATGACGGTACCGGGCAGCAACGTCGTGCTGCCGCTGAGAAACTCGATCAATGTCGGCACATCAAAAATCATGTCGTTCGTGTTCCAGTCCTGCATTGCCTGGCCGTTCAGGATTGTCTTGATTGCCAGGCTGTTGGGATTAGGAATTTCGTCGCTGGTGACCAGGCAAGGCCCCAGCGGGCAGAAGGTGTCAAATGTCTTGCCCCGGCACCATTGGCTGCCGCCCCATTTGATCTGCCAGTCGCGAGCGCTGACGTCGTTGGCGCAGGTATAGCCGAGCACGTAATCCAGTGCCCGTTCCCGCGCAACGTTCTTGCAGGTGCGACCGATTATCACCGCCAGCTCACACTCGTAGTCCGTCATCGTACTGGCGAGTTTTCGCGGCAGGACGATCGGATCACCGGGGTTCTGCACCGCCGCGGGCGATTTCATGAACAGCACCGGATGTTCCGGGATCGGCTGCTTTCCCTCCTCGGCGTGCCGGCGGTAGTTGAGCCCGATACAGAAGATTGCGGAAGGTACCAGCGGCGCCAGCCGCTTCAGCACTTTCACGGGACGTCCGGTATCCGTGAATCCTGTGCGCAAATCGGACTCGACGAGCGTCACGCCGCCATCAGCATGCTGCCGACCATACTGGATCTGCCCAGAGTCACTCACAAAGCGAAGAATCTGCATAGCGTATTCCCAAGCGCGGGTTAAGGGGTAGGACCGGAACAGGGACACCGGACGTCGAGGCCGATACAGACCGGTTTCGCTAAAAGTGTACACGATTTGCGCCCGGGTGAAAGTCAGGCAGCTATCCGCCCCTTTTTCACGTCGCCCACCACTGCTACGATAGCGCCCACTTTGCTCTGTACCGGGCCGTCGACCGTACGAGAACCACGGGCATGCCGACTGTTCTGATCACACCAACTGTTTACAAGAACGGGAGTGGGCCCTGGCGTTCGATTTTGGACACGGCCGGCTTCCAGTTGCGATTTCCCGACGGCGACTGCGTAGGGATGGACCCCGAGTCGTTTCTGCGTGAGTTGCAGGGCATCGATGGCACGCTGGCCAGCGTCGAAACGTACTCCGAGCAGATCCTGCGGCGTTCCGGAATCAAGGTTGTGGCGCGGGTCGGGGTCGGTTACGACGCGATCGATGTGGATGCGGCAACGCGGCACGGTGTCGTTGTCTCGATTACGCCTGGTACGAATGAACATTCGGTGGCGGAGCAGGCGATCGCTCTGCTGACCGCCGTTTTTCGCGATGTCGCACGGCGCGACCGCGAAATCCGCGCCGGCATCTGGCGACGCGATTGTCCACGCCGACTGGCCGGCAACACGATCGGCCTGGTGGGGCTCGGCAGGATCGGCAAGGCGATGGTGCCGCGATGCCGGGGATTGGGTTTGAATATCCTGGCCTATGATCCGTTCCCCGACCGGGATTTTGCCAGGACGCACGCAGTGGAACTGGTCGATTTCGATGGCCTGCTCGGCCGCTCCGATATCGTCAGCCTGCATATGCCTTGCACTCCAGAGACGACCGATTTGATCAATGCGCGATCGCTGGCGAAAATGCGCAGCCGTTCCGTGTTGATCAATACCTCACGAGGCGGATTGGTCGACGAGTCTGCACTGCTCGAAGCACTGCGCAGCGGCCATTTGTTCGGCGCGGGTCTGGATGTCTGTAAGGTGGAACCGCTTCCGGCCGACAGCCCGCTCCGCGACTGCCCAAACATTGTCTTTGCGCCGCATCTGGGTGGAATCGACAGCCAGGCACTCGACGCGATGGGAGAACTGGCCGCCCGCTGCCTGGTCGAACTTTTGACCGGCACGTGGCCGGAGGCGTGCGTCGTGAACCCCGCCGTGCGCCAGCGATGGGAACAGCGACTGCGTCAATGAACGAATGGTGTTTCCAAAGTCACTCACCGGAAGACACCGACCGGCTGGCGGAAACGCTGGCTCCTTTGTTGCCGGACCGATCGACGATCGCCCTCAGCGGCGGCCTGGGAGCGGGAAAGACCCGATTCGTGCAAGGTCTTGCCGCAGCGTTGGGAGTTCCTCGCGAATATGTCGTGAGCCCGACCTTTGTCCTTTGTCAGATCTACTACGGGCAGCGCGTCATGCATCACTACGACCTGTACCGCCTGGAACGGGAACAGGAATTCTGGAATCTGGGGCCTGAAGAAGCATTTGCGGCGCCCGGTCTGGTCTTGATCGAGTGGGCGGACAAATTCCCCAACTGCCTTCCCGCCGAATACCTCGAAATCGAGATCCGCTCCACGGCCGAGCCCGACCAGAGCGGATCGCGGGCGTTTTACGTGCGCGGCCACGGTGGGCCATTTGAAACGGTTGTCGCTCGACTGCAAGCCTGATGCTAGTTCTTCGATCGGTCGGCCGTGGCGGAATTGTCAGGGATGAGAGGACCCGACCAGTTGGGCCGCGATCGCAATAGCGGCGGTTTCAATGCGCAGGATGCGAGGGCCAAGTGTTCGTGGCGTCCAGCCCAGCGCCAGGCTCTGCTGAAGCTCCTCCGCAGTGAATCCTCCCTCGGGGCCGACGGCAATCACGACGGCGGTCGCCGGCAACCGCGCCGTTGGCGACGGAAACCGCGGCGCGGCAGCAGCGGAAATCCAACCGTCCGGGACCGCGTGCGGGTGCAGGATCCAGCGTTCAGCATCGCGTGGAGCCGCCGACAGAAAGTTGGCGATTTCGACGGGTTCGCCAATTTCGAGCAACCGATTGCGTCCGCACTGTTTGGCGGCTTCGATGGCCGTTCGTCGCAGGCGTTCACGAGCGGCGGCGCCGGGTTCGGCAACCGTGCGTTGTGCCAACAGCGGCACGAGACGGGTCGCGCCCAGTTCGCTGAGTTTTTCCACCATCCATTTCTGCCGATCGCCACGAGGCAATGAAACGCCCAGCGTCAGCGAGAAAGTAAGTTCACGATCGACCCGCGACCTATCCAGTACCGACAGCGACACCTGAGCTCGGGCGATCGATTCGATACGCGCCCGATATTCGAACCCTGTCCCGTCAAAGAGCGTGACGAATTCGCCACGCCGCGCACGTAACACGTGCGATAAGTGGTGTGCCTCCGGTCCGACCAATTCCGCTTGATCGCCTTCGATCGGCTGCTCGACAAAGAACCGTTCCGACATGCAGGGAGGTCCTGATCAGGCACTGCGTCGCCGCCAGGTGGAACCGATGTAGCCGTATGCGATTCCCATGACCAATCCGACCGTGTGCGCCGTGTTGGCCACGTTGGGAAGCAACGGATTGACGATACCGCTGGCGGCTGGCAAGTCTCGCAGCACACAGACAGTATAGAACAGCAGGCAGAGGAACACGGTGGTGGGAGGCAGATAGAATCCGGAGGCCGGATCGAATTTCGATTTCATCCAGACATAACCGAACAAGCCGAAAACCACGCCCGAAATTCCGCCGAACCATGGGTTGATCTGCACGATCGACTGCGCGGTGGATGCCTGCCAGAGCGGGCCCCAGCTGAACTGCAGGAGATTCGAGACGATCGCGATCGAAAACACCATCAGAGCCAGCCGTACGGTGCCGCGGCGCTGCTCGATGGCAGCCCCCAGGACGTACAGCGCCTGCAGGTTCATCACCAGGTGGAAGATGCCGAAGTGGATAAAGATCGGCGTCACCAGCCTCCAGATTTCGCCCTGGCGGATCGGAACGAAACCGTCGGCCAATGTGCGGGGGGGCTGGCCGCTTTTGACGCGGCAGAACAAAAGATGTTCCAGCACGCCGTTGACCCGTTCCCCCATATCGCTCATCACGAACACCAGCAGACAAAGGCCGATCAGCACCATGACGAACGGAGCGCGCTGTGCCGACTCCGCAGCCGATTGACCGGCGCGAACATCGACCAGGTTTCGCCGCCGCAGCTGATTTTGTCGTTGTTCCTCTCGTTGCAGCGCCTGCGCCGCCTGCTCGACTCCCGCGTATTTCTGATCGTTGGGAGCGCCGCGAAACAGTTCCAGCTCGGATCGGGCCTGGGCGAGGTGATCCTCGTCTCGGATCCAGATCGCCCAGCCATCGTCCTCGGGGTCGACTTGCGAACGGATACCGAGCGTCAACAGGTACGAAGCGAAGCGGCGAGCCTCGATTTCGTTATGCAGCATTCCGGCCTGGCGCATCGCTGATTACCTCGTTCCAATCCCCAGCTCGCGAAGTCGACCACGTTCCAGCAGCTGCTGACTTTGCTCGACCTCATCGTAGTACGCGCGGCGCCGAAGGTCTTTCGCGGCCAGCTCATCGACGACGACAATGACTTCACGGTGCAGTTGCAGTGCGGAGGCGGTAATTTGCGCGGTCACCGGACCCTCGATCGTTTCGCGAATCGCGGCGGCCTTGCCGACACCCACGGCGAGCAGCAGGCAACGGCGCGCGTCGAGAATCGTTCCGACTCCCACGGTCACAGCCAGCCGCGGCACGAGTTCCTCACCGCCGAAAAACCGCGCGTTGTCGCGAATCGTCTCCTGCGTCAGTGTTTTCAGCCGCGTGCGGCTGCCGAGGGACGAACCAGGTTCATTGAACGCGATATGACCATCGGCGCCGATCCCCAGGAACTGCAGGTCGATCCCGCCCGCATCCTTGATCCGTTGTTCGTACAGGCGGCAGGCCGCCTCAAAATCCAACGCCCGCCCGTCGGGCACGTAGGTTCGGCTGGCGTCGACATTGATATGGTCAAAAAGGTTGGACTGCATGAAATAGCGGTAACTTTGCGGATGCGTCGGTCCCAGCCCCACGTACTCGTCAAGGTTGAATGTCGTAGCGTGGGAAAAGTCGAGTGCCTCCTCGCGATGCAGCCGGATCAGCTCGCGGTAGGTACCCAGTGGCGTGCTTCCGGTGGCCAGCCCCAACACGCAGTCGGGCTTGCGCCGGACCTGATCCGCGATCAAGCGTGCCGCTTTCCGGCTGACCGACTCCGCATCCCTTTCGATAACCACACGCACAAGGCGACTCCCGCGAAAAACCAGCATTCCCGCCGATGGCAGCCACCCCTTTGTAATCCAAAGGGGGCGGAAAACCAACGGGACAACGCCCGATAAGCGACACTGCCGATGTTCGCGGCGCGCGGCGCCGTGCCCGGGCAGAGGCCGGGATTGCCCTAGGACGGGTCGCCGCGGCGCGGTTATACTCGAGCGACTCGAATCCAGCCGCGTACAGCATCAAGGAGGAATTTGCCGATGCGGTCGATCGCCATTATCAATCAGAAGGGTGGAGTCGGTAAGACGACAACGGCGGTGAATCTGAGCGCTGCGCTGGCGGCGTCCGGTCAGCGCGTCGCCCTGATTGATCTCGATCCGCAGGCGCACGCCTCGCTGCATCTGGGCATCGCATTGGGAACCTCCGATCGTTCCATCTATGACGTGCTCACTGCCGAGACACGGTTCGAGGAAATTGAGCGGCAGGTTGGCGAGCGGCTGGCGGTCATTCCGTCGCACCTGGATCTGGCGGCGGCCGAACTGGAGCTGGCGGGCGAAGTCGGCCGCGAATTGATCCTGCGCGATCGTCTTTCACAATATCTCGCCGCGCGCCACGACGACCCGCTGGACTTTCTCCTGATCGATTGCCCGCCATCGCTGGGCATCCTGACGCTCAACGCGTTGACCGCCGTGGACGAGGTGTTCTTGCCGCTACAACCGCATTTTCTTGCCTTGCATGGACTGAGCAAGCTGTTACAGACCATCGAAGTCGTCTCGCAACGATTGAATCCGACTTTGAGGCTCACAGGGGTCCTGCTGTGCATGTACGAATCGGCAACGAGGCTGGCTGCCGAAGTCCGCCGCGATGTCGACGCATTTTTCGAGCAGCGCAAGGGCGCCAACCCGGTCTGGGGCCGGGCGCAGAGTTTTCGCACGCGAATCCGTCGGAATATCCGGCTTGCCGAAGCGCCCAGCTTCGGCAAGTCGATCTTTGACTACGCGCCGCAATCCCACGGCGCGGAGGATTATCTTGCCCTGGCGCGTGAACTTCTGGGAGTCGCACAATCCGACCCCGCGCCACGCGCTCGCGCGATCGCCCCTCATGACGATTCCGTCCTGATCGACTGAATCGCGTCACGCGTCACCGCCTGATTTTTCGCCACGCACCGCCGGCCTCGCGGTTCGGCCTGTGACGTTCGCCAAGGAGTCCAACGCTGGTGCCCGATGCGCCCGCAATGTCAACTGCAGCGCGCACACCGATTCAAACACGGGGGAATCGGAATTCTTGAGTCGCGTTCGGTTTTTTCCGCGCATCGATCCGGCGGCCCGGACGATTTCTACTTCTGACACCGCGACCAATTTTCGTGCGCGGAACGGATGCCCTTTTTTGGCGGGACATGACGTCCCTGAGGTTGGCGAGAGCGGACGCGCGATGTCGAAACCTGCTCGCAACACGAGCCGGTATTCGAACCGATGGAGACACGTCACAAAAGGAGTCGAACGATGAAATCGTTCTACGCAACAGGGGTGGTCTGCGTCCTGGGCATTGCCTGGACACAGTTCGCTCAGGCTCAACAGCCGTATGGATCGGCCGGCTACTCCGGCGCGGGAAACTCCCGGGTCCAGGCAGCCGGCTACCGGGGCTATCCCGCGACTAACCATGGGCCGATCGCGACCGGTCGCGCGGGGGATCCGCAGTACTTCTCAACGGCACGCAACCAGCAACCAGGTAACCTGGACCCCGAGTTGCTGGTCGGTCCTAATCAACCGCAGCCGACGCCGACGCTCAACCCCGAGTCAGTGCAGCAGGAAGCCCCTTCGCCCAGCGATGTTGCTCCGCAAAAATCGGAGTCGGGCCATGCTCCGCACGGCAATGAGCACTCATCCGGCGCGATGGGGCCGCACGGAATGGGATCGGACTGCTGGTCAGGTTCGTCCGGAGAATTCTCCGAGGACGGATGGTTCGGCGACGCATGGGCTGCTTCGTGCGGTCAATGGTACGGTAATGTCGGCGGGCTGGTCATGACTCGCGACCGCTCCAACTACCTCTGCTGGTCCTACGACAACAATAGCCCTTACACAAGCGTGCTTTCCACCGACACAGTGCACATGCAATGGGCAGGCAGAATGAAGGCCCGTCTGGGCCGCTACCTGAACGGCGGGCAAAACGCGATCGAAGGGATCTACTGGGGGCTCTACCCGGCCGATACCTCCGCGGAGTACAACGTCGATCCGTTGCGGCCGACCCTGCGTTCCTCGCTTGACTTCAGCACACTGGATATCAACGGCGCCCTGGGAGTTACCGATGCTTCGGACCCGGTTAACAACGCCGAATACCACCGCCTCCGTTACACCAACAACTTCCAGAACGTGGAACTCAATCTGCTTGGGTTCAACGGCGGCTGGTGGGGCGGCGGCGGGTATGCCCTGGGCAATGGCGGCTTCGGCAGCGGTTACTCCTGCGGCGTTCCAATGCGATTTTCCTGGATGGGAGGTGTACGTTACTTCCGCTTTGACGAAGCGATGTTCTTTCATGCCGAATCAGCCGCCGATGCGTTGTGTTACGACCTGCAGGTCGACAGCAATCTGATCGGTTTTCAACTCGGTGGCCGGCTCGACTACTGGATCCGCGAGAACTGGCGGCTGTACGCCGGCTCGAAACTCGGCTTGTGCGGCAACCACATCCGGCAGAACCAGTCGATCTACAACTCGAACGGTTACGCCTGGGTGAATGACGTGAACAGCCCGTGGTTCGGCCAGGAGTATTGCGCCCACAACAGCAGAACGCGCACTTCGTTTCTGGGCGAACTGGATGTAGGGACCAGTTATCAATTCTCGCGCCGATGGAGCGCCTATGCCGGCTACCGGGCCATCGCGGCCACAGGAGTCCGCTCAGCACGAACCAGATTCCGGCGAACTTCGGGGATCTGGGAGATGCTCACACCATCGATACCAACGGCAGCCTGATCCTGCATGGCGCGTATGCGGGGCTCAGCTTTAATTCGTAGCACTTTCGAGCACGCAGACTTTCTCCCAGCCCTCGGCCAACATTGGCCGAGGGTTTTTTGTTGGCGCTCGGGGCATCCCCGCCGGCTGCCGATGAGGGCAAATGCGCGTCCGGAACAAATTCCCGATTGCCTGCCGGTTGAACAGCATCTATCTTGCGCCCATCGAAAAAGGGCTATGGCAATGTCGAATCGAGTGCGCGTCACGATCTGGAACGAATTCGTCCACGAGCGGCTGGTGCCGCAGGTCGCGGCGATTTATCCCCAAGGGATCCATGCCACCATCGCGGCGGCGCTGCGGGAAGCATTGGGAGACACGGTGGAATTGCGCACGGCGACGTTGGACCAGCCCGAACATGGGTTGGACCCTGCGACACTCGACGCCACCGACGTACTGCTCTGGTGGGGACACGCTGCGCACGATCGCGTGGATGACAGCGTTGTGGAACGCGTACAACGGCGTGTCTGGGAAGGGATGGGACTGATCGCGCTGCACTCGGCGCATAACTCCAAGATCTTCCGCCGGCTGATGGGGACCAGTTGCATGTTGCGCTGGCGTGAGGCGGGCGAGCGGGAGCGGTTATGGGTCGTCGATCCGAGCCATCCCATCGCCGAGGGACTGACGAGCGAGTTTTTTGAGCTGCGGCACACGGAGATGTACGGCGAGTTTTTTGACATTCCCCCGCCCGACGAGATCATCTTCATCAGCTGGTTCGAAGGGGGCGAAGTCTTCCGCAGCGGCTGTACCTTCCGCCGCGGCAAAGGCAAGATTTTCTATTTCCGACCGGGGCACGAGACATTTCCGATCTATCACGACCCGAACGTGCAACGTGTGCTCGCCAACGGCGTAGGATGGGCCGCGCCGAGCGGCGCGGCCTACTTCGGCAAGGGACGCAACATTGCGGAACCGCTGAGCCCGATCGAATCGTCGCATGTCGTCGATCCGTCCCTGCACAAGCCGAAATAGCGACAGCTCAGTCCCAGGGACTCCCGGCCGCTCTCGGTTGCAGTTCCGGGTGCAGTTCGATCTCGTCTTTCAATACGCGATCCGGCACCGCCATTTTCTCGTAGCCGACTTCCGGCGCGGCCAGAATGAAATTCACCAGAAACAGCACCGCGCCGGACATGGAAACCAGCACAACCGCCAGATCGCCGCTCAGTTTCCCGTCGATCGCGTCGTAAACCGTGAATATCCAGCTGGGAGCGAGAATCGTCGAGTAACTGTACCGGTCCGCGCCGACCCAAAGCATGTACGGGACGATGTTGCCGACGACATGCAGCGCGCAATAGACGACAAACGCCAACGGCAGCGACACGTAGATGAACTGCCGGAACAAAGCCAGAATCAGTCGACCGATTCCCAGATAGGCGGCCAGATAGGCCCAGACCATGACGCAAGTGATCACCAGATGGTCGGCGCCGCCGCTTGGAAACGGCGGTAGCCCGAATTCCCGCATCCCCAGTACACTTGAAACCCCCAGCATCGCGAACACGAAGACCACGGCAACTCCCATATTGGCCATCGCGAACGAATAGCCGGTCCCCGACCCTGGATTGAACCAGGAAAAGAACGCCCGGCCCAAAAGACTCTGCGGCAACTGCCGCAGCACGCGCGGTGAAAGTTGCGGCGACTCCGCGGTCATGAACGCCCCGGCCACGCTCCAGTACAGTCCGAGCGTGACTACGCCCGCGCAGAGCACGTCCCAGTCCGCCGTCGCCAGCCAATAGTAGATGAACCAACCTAGCCCAATCACGTTCTGCACCGCCATCACGCATCGCAAAGCCGTCGCCCGATTATCGCTGGCGAAACTCAACTGCCCCGCCGCCGCGAACACAAACAAGGCGATGAACGAAAATCCGACCGTTACCGTGTTCAACACCGAAGTCCAGAACACCTCGTACTCCAGCACCCCCCCCCCGAAAAATCCACTTCCACTAATGAAGAGGTTTAACGCCGTCAGCAGCCAGATCAAGGTCGCGAAGCCAAGTCCGAGAATCAGCAGCACCGACAAGGCCGATTGCCAGTGCCGAGCCCGCGTGATCGTGGCGAACATCAAACCGAACGAGGAAAAGATGAGCGAGATCGTGCTGGTAATCACCAACAGGAAACTGATCAGGTAGATGTCGACGCCCTGCAGCAGCGAGGTAAAGGCGATGCACGGCGCCAACGCGGAAAGATAAACCGCCATCTGCACCACCGCGCTGCCCAGCTTGCCGAAAACGATCTGCCGCGCGGACAGTGTGGTGATCGAAATCAGTTCGAACGTTCCGTCCTCGCGCTCCGCCGCCAGCGATCGGAACGCCGAGAACGGTACGATCACAAACATCGCCACCACCAGAATCATGAAATAGCCGAAGAGCATCGAACGGCCGTCGGGTCCCAGCGTGAGTTGAAATTCGCTGAGCGATACCCCCAGGAACGACCAACCCCAGGCCAAGGTCATCAGCAGTATGAACGTGGAGGCGAACTGATTGCTTTTCAAAGCCTGGCGGGCTTCCTTCACCAACAATGGGTTGAGGTACTCGCTGGCCCGCTCCAGCCATTCCTCGCTCCGCTCCCAGATTCCGGAACCCGCTTTGCCGTCACCGATTGTGCTCGCGTCGCCCGCCATCGTCGCCTCAATTCAGGTACATCGGAAAATTCATTCTTGCCGGTCGATGCCCACGCCTCGGGGACGTTTCCCGCGGCGACCGCTCATTGCACTTCCCCTTGCGTGACGCTGAGGAAGACCTCTTCCAGCGACGTTACGTGCCCCGCGAATTCCGAAATGCGGATGCCGTCCAGGATCATCTGCCGCAAAATGCCCGCCTCGTCCTCGGCGGAAAGCCGGTGCGAAAACCGCACGACTTCGCCGTCGCATTTCAGGTCGAAAACCGACTCCTCCCGTTCTTTGCCGGCGAGCCAGTTCATCAGCGATTCGAGCGGATCGAGCGACCGGACCTTGACTTCGCGATGCGACGATCGCTGCCGCATGATATGCTGGACCGTGCCGATGGCGATCAATCGACCTAACTCGATGATCGCGACCTGGTCGCACATTTCCGCCAGTTCCGTGAGGATATGCGAGCTGATCAGGATTGTCTTGCCCCGCGCGGAAAGCGCTCGGATCATCTCCCGCAACTCGATGCGGGCCCGCGGATCGAGGCCCGCCGCCGGTTCGTCCATGATCAGTACGCTGGGATCGTGCAGCATCGAGCGGCCCAGGCAGAGCCGCTGTTTCATGCCCTTCGACAACCCGCGAATCGGCTTGTCGCGCAGTCCATCCAATCGCGTGAACGCCATCACGTCGCGAATCGCCCGGCTCCGTTCCGGACCGACCAGCCCGTAGGCCCGCGCGAAAAAGTCGAGATACTCCCAGCAGTTGACGTCGGAATAGGTGCCAAAATAGTCGGGCATGAATCCCAACCGGCGTCGCACGCGATCGGGATCGTTGATCACGGAGAATCCATCGACGAAGGCGTCACCATAGGTCGGTACGTCGAGCGTCGCAAGAATCCGCATGCTGGTGGTCTTGCCCGCTCCGTTGGGGCCGACATAACCAAGGACGGTGCCACGCGGGACCTCAAAGGAAATATCGTTCACCGCGCGGGTGCGCCCGAAATTCCGGTGCAAACGGCGGAGTTCGATCATCGACTGACTCATCGCGTCATCCATCCCGTCACAGATTCAATGCAAACCGTAGGTCGGGCCTCGTAGGTCGGGTCTCCAGACCCGACTTCCGTGGATTGGGTCTCCAGACCCGACTTTCGTTTCGTAGGCCGCGTCTCCAGACCCGACCCGTTTAGTAAATTCCTAGCACGACATGAAACCCGTCCAGTTCCTCCACCGTCGCATATCCTGCCTCGACAAACGGCGAGCGTTCCACGATGGCGACATAAGAACGAGGCCTCATCGTGCGGATTCCGCCATTGGCCAGCGCCTGGAGTCTTCGTTCGAGCAACGACGAGTTGGTCCGGGGCTGAGCGGCGACCGACGAGTCGACGTCGTATCCGAACCAGCGATTCCACGACCGGCTTGGATCGACACGCATCTCGACCACCGGCTGCCGGGACGAGATCAGCGTCTCCATTTGCTTCTGCAGATCGTCCTGGTTGGCCGCGGTCATTACGAGATCGTTGGCGCTGCCGCTCGTCCCCCAGAATTGTCCGCCGGAAGCGCGGATCACGAGCGCAATGATCCGAGTATTCAGCCGGTTTACAATCACCGGCGGATTCGCTGGGGAATTGGATTCCTGGATTTCCAGCTTCGCATCGGAGCCGCCCGAACGAACGGTCAACAATTGAGTCGTCGTTCGCGACGGGAGATAACCGGCGATCAAACGCTGCTGGTCGGTCCATTCGACTTTGCGTGTCGGGCTGCTGTTCTGATATCGGTTTGGGGGCTCGAAGATTAACGGGTACACGGCGGTCTGTCGGGAAAACGTCAATCCGCCGGTCGGCGGAAGGCCGGCGAAATACGAATGACGCGCCCAGGCGACCGCGGTGGATTGAGTCTGATCAAGGTATGTCAGGCTTCGGCACCGCCACTTGATTCCGAGGCCATCAGAGAGCACCACGTAACCCAGCAGGCTCAATGTGACCATCAGGGCCGCGGCGGGAACGGTAAACAGCAACAGATAGAGCTTGCCTCGCGCGCGTAGAAACAGATAATTGACCGGACCGACGATGATCATGAACAGAGAAATCAGAACAAGAAATGCGATTACTGGCGGCCGCCCGACACCACGAACCAGCCAATTCCAGAAATCGTCATTGCGCCGGTTGAGCGACAATCCGTGGCGTTCGAACCACTGTTGGTCCGTGCCTATCGCATTCAACATCCAGCCGACCTGCCAGGGGGATTGAAGCGACTCGGAGCGCTCCACGCCAAATACGCGACCGGCGCCGTACGAGCGCCAATGGAAATCGGCCTTTTCGGGCGGCGACTCACTGGCCACGGTCGCCTCCGACTTCGCGGAGTTACCGGATACCGCACTGACGGAGGAAGTCGCCCTCGGCATGTAGGGATTCGCGGCATACTGGGTTTGCACCGTCGCGCTGATCCTGTTTTTGTCGTCGCGCCCATCGCGATCCGGTTCTTGCCAAAGCGAATCGCCATCGAAAGCGCGCAGCATGCGATCGAACGCGTCCCGCCTCGTCGGCTCGGCCTGAAGGTCATGGACGATTAAGCTGGTGCCGGACCGGATCCATTGAGTGAGCGCCCGCCACTTGTCGGGATACCGGCGGAAAAGCGTTTGCGCATCGTCAAAATCGATGACGACGACGTCAAAGCAACTGAAACCAAGCATTTCGTCGGGCAACTCCGCCAGCGGTAACATCTGCAGACGGGGATCGTTCTGGATCAGCAGCAGCGTTGCCAGATCGGTTGTCGGGGTTGATTTCAGTGCTGCCTGGGACGCGACCGGAACTTGGGATGCATTGGTCGTGTTATATGGGTCCGCGATTTGCGAGCGGATTGTCCGCACGTCCATCAGATTCACCGGCGCGTCGGCGGGACTCGCGGAAAGCTTGACGAGCGAGTCGCGTTGTGATCGGGCCGGGGTGTCATCGTCGATGAATAACACCGCCGGACTGGCCTCCGTCCAGATGTTGCGCATCATCGCCATGCCGCTGCCCAGGTACTCCAGGTCGGTCAGGCGATAACCGTCCTCGAAGAACTCGAATTTCAATTGGGGTGATTCGCCGCGCTGCGGGACCAGAACGGTCTTTTCGGCCGACGTCGCGCCCGCGGGCAGTTCGATGTAATCCCGAACCACAACGTTATAGTGGGTGGGGCCCCAGTTCTCGCCGAGCGACAGGACCATTTGCACGCGGCGAGCTGCTGCGAACGGCGCCGGCGTCGGACGGATCGTAAACCGAACCGGACGGTAGCCGTTCGCCTCGACCCAACGCGAGTCGACATCGATCAACAGATTGTTGCGGTTGACCTTCGTCGGAACCGGCAGGCTGATCGTCAGGCCGCTCTCCGCTCGTGCAGCGGGACCGACCAGCGGAACGAGCAGCAATAGAAACAGCAGCAGGGTTCCGACCGTTCTCATTCCGGGGCCTCCTGAGGTGGAACGATCTGAGGCGGCGGCGTTTCCGCCGCGAAAGGAGATCCCGCCGCCGGCAACCCCGACGATGTCAACCTGCGATGAACTCGGGCGATCAAATACGATGAACTGAACATGACCACGAAAAATAACGCCAGGATCGCGACCGTGGAAATCGCCAGGCAGGTGGCGATCGCCCAAGACTTGCCCCGTACCGCGTCGGCCATGACCAGGAAGAAGAACCCGAAGCCGATCATCGAGAGCAGAATGCCGCGAATGGTAATCTTGGGAATCAGCATGTTACAGATTCTTACATAGAACTATGGTCAGGAAAACCCGGCGGCGATTACCGCAGATCGCGCCGCATCCGGCCAGTCATCCCGTCAGTGGCGCTGCCCGATTCCCTCCGACAGCCTCCGGCGGCTAAACTGCAGTGACGGCGTTAGTTCGTTCCCGCGAGGACAATATTTATGAGTACCAATTCCGCCAACCTCTCCGATGCCGGGACGGCTCCCCGCTGGCAGCCGATCGGTTCCCATCTGCGGCGCGTCGCTGGCGTACTGGTCGAAAAAGCCAAGACTGTGCCCGATTCCTATCCGATGACCTTGAACGCCATCATCACCGGATGCAACCAGAAAAACAACCGCGATCCCCATATGGAACTCAACGAAGAGCAAGTCCAGCAGGCGATCGAAGACCTGCGGCAACTGGGGGCGGTAATCGAGGTCCAGTCGTCAGGCAGGGTGCCGAAATACAAGCATCTGCTCTACCAATGGCTGGGGGTCGACGAAGTGGAAATGGCGGTCATGACGGAGCTGCTGCTGCGCGGCGCACAGACGATTGGCGAGTTGCGCGGGAGAGCATCGCGGATGAATGCGATCGCCGACCTGCAGGTACTGCAGCCCATCCTGACGTCCCTGACCAGGAAAAACCTGGTCGTCGAGATCACCAGCGCCGGCCGGGGTCAGGTCGTGTCACACAACCTGTTCAAGGAACGGGAGATGGCGGAAATCCGGGCACGATTCGCCGGCATGGCCGCGCTCCACCCCACTCCCATCGACGACGATGGAGATTCGACGCCGACGTACTCCGGCGCCCACGCCAAGCCAATGTCCGGCCCCCATGCGGGACACGGCTCCACGCCCGCAGCGCCCGTGGTGCCGGGAGTGACTCGCGATATGTTCTCCGAGTTGCAAGTCGACGTCAGCGAACTCCGCGCCGAAGTCAGCCGACTCCGCGAGGAACTACGACAACTCAAAACCCAAGTCGGACTCGATTAGCTACCTCGTACTCGTACTCGTACTCGATACGATTCTGCAGGTCGTCACCGGTCCGCTCGATCGGCCCGGTCGCCGGCAGGTTTGCGCTCCACGGCGCACAAACGTCGAATGTCTCGTGATCGACAACCAACTCGCTCAACATGCCCCTTTCGAGTACGAGTACCGGCTGGCGCCTGAGTACGAGTACGAGTACGGAGAGTACGAGGCCAAAACGAACAATCTGAATGCCCCCGGCTTGTCCGGGGGTTCGTTACGTTCCTTGCTACAAAGCGTCGCGCGCGAATCATCGGTCGAGCAAAAAGCGCTGCTTCCGAAGCCGGATTGCCGAGACCGAAAGCGATTCGGGGCAGCTCGCGCGCGCCGCGTCGCGGCGCGTCGCCCACGCTCCGGGCTTCGCACAATTCGAGCTGCACTGTTTTCGTCTCGGTCTCGGCAAGCATCCTTCTGAATTGTCCCGCAGCGCTCGACCGAAGATCCTTGCGAGACGCTATGTAGCAAGGAACGTAACAGACCCCCGGACAAGCCGGGGGCATTTGGGAGAGTGTTACCGAGTTCCTCGGGAAGCTTGCCAAAATGCCGAGCGAAGCGTCCACGGAGCCAGATTGCCTGCCAGGTCTTCAGGCCAGCAACGATTGGACGATGCCGCACGGTTGCTTGTCGACCAGCGAGACTTCCTGCAGATTGCGTGGAAAGGTCAAGCTGTTGTGGTCGAGTCCAAACAGGTGCAGCAGCGTGGCCTGATAGTCGTTATGCGTCACCACATCCTGAATCGCCTTGTGACCGAACTCATCCGTCGCGCCGTGCACATATCCCGCGCGAAATCCGCCGCCCGCCACCCACTGGCTGAAACCGTATGTATTGTGGTCGCGACCGACCTTGTCGGGACCCGTATCGTTCTGGATCACGGGCAGTCGACCCATTTCGCCACCCCAGTGCACGATCGTCTCTGCGAGCAGACCGCGTTGCTTGAGATCCTTGACCAAAGCGGCCGATGGCTTGTCCACTTTTCGGCAGGCGGACGGCAACGCCGAACGGATGCTGCCATGATGATCCCAGAACTGATATCGTGTGTAGATCTGTACAAACCGGACTCCACGTTCCACCAGTCGCCGGGCAATCAGACATCGCTCGCCAAAATCTTTGGTCGCCGGGTCATCGATTCCGTACAGCCGCAACGTATCGGCCGTCTCGCCCGAAAGATCGACCGCCTCTTTGGCGGCAGACTGCATCCGGGCGGCTAACTCGAAGCTGGCCATCCTCGCTTCCAGATCCGATTCGCCAGGATGCTCGCTCAAATGTTCGCGATTCAGCGATTCCAAGAAGCTCAAGTAACGAGCCTGCGGCGCACCCTGCAACTGCGGCGGCGCATCCAGATTCAGGATGCGCGGTTCGCGAGGTCGGATCACCGTGCCCTGGTACAACGACGGCAGCCAACCATTCGACCAGTTCTGCACGCCCAGCACTGGCAGCCCTTCCGGATCGATCAAGACGACGAACGCCGGCAGATTCTGGCTTTCCGATCCGAGACCATACGCGAGCCAACTGCCAAGCGACGGGCGATACGACACCGCGCGCCCGGTATTCATGGCATCGATCGACTGGCCGTGGTTGTTTACCCCGGTGTGCATCGAACGGATCAGGGTGATTTCATCGGCGATCGAAGCCGTTTCAGGAATCAATTCCGAAAACTGCATCCCGGCCTGACCGTATTCCTTGAATTTCCACGGCGAGCCCAGCACTTTGGAACTGGCCTGGGCTGCGTTGTCGTATTTGATTTCCCCGGGAAAGGTCTGCCCATCCAGCTCGTTCAGCTTCGGTTTCGGATCAAATAAATCGACCTGACTCGGACCACCTTGCATAAAAATCGACACCATCGACTTGGCCTTTGCAGGCAAAGGGGCGACTTTCGGCAGGAGGTCGTATTTGCGAGGGACGAGTTCCGGACGGGCCGGTGCGCCGATCGATTGCTGGCGCATCAGCCACGCCAGGGCCAGCGATCCGACTCCGTAGGTCGCGGAATGCAGCAGCTTGCGGCGGGAAAGGGACGCGGACATCGGCGGGTTACTCCGTGTACAGGAACTCGTTGGAACTGAAGATCGCCTGGCATAACCCGGCCCATGCCCAATGGACGGGATCAATTCTCTTCGACGCGTCCGGCTCCTCCCCTGCCCTTGCCGTGAAGGCTTGAGTCTGGTCGGCGAGGAACTGCTGCGCGGCGGCAACTTCGGCGGGGCGCGCGGCCCGGCCAAACGCCAGCGCCCAGGCGCGCTGAATTCGTTCCAAGCCGTTTGTAGACTCCGCAGACTCCGGCGAATCCGGAGCCTCCAGCTGCAACCGTCTCGCGAAATCACGGGCTGCTTCGACGGCGAAATCGCTGTTCATCATTAACAACGATTGCGGCGTCACGGTCGACGCATTGCGGGCCGAGCAATTGGGCTCCAGCGACGCCAGATCGAATGTATCGAGCATCCCCAGCAGGCGTGTGCGTCGCAGCTGGATATAGACGCTGCGCCTGCAGTCCTCGCCGTGCATCGGGATTACGGGCCCGGGTCGATTCTCGCCGTTCTTGTTCTCGATGCCGACTACAATCTGCCCGACTTCGTCTTCCATCACCGGGACCGCGGGACCAAACGCTTTTGCTACCAGCATGCCATTGACGGCCAGCATGCTGTCGCGGACCGATTCGGCCTCCAAACGCCGCACCGGATATCGGCCCAGCAGACGATTATCGGGGTCGGCCTGTTCCAGGTCCTCGCGGCGGCGCGAACTTTGACGCCAGGTCGTCGAGCAGAGAATCATGCGATGGAGGCGTTTCGCCGACCAGGGCGCATTCGAGTCCGCGCCCCGCCGCGACAACGACGACGCCTCCCCGCTGCCGACAGGACTGGCCGCGAATCGCGCCGCGAGCCAATCGAGCAACTCCGGGTGCGTCGGACGTTCGCCCAAAACTCCAAAGTCACCAGGCGTTGCGACGATTCCCCGACCGAAATGATGGTGCCAGAACTGATTGACGATGACGCGTCCGACCAGCGGGTGCCGCCCCGATGTCAAGTGCCGGGCATAAGCCAGCCGCCGCCCCGAAGTTACCAGCTGAGCGTCCTTGGTCGGAAGCGGATCCGTCTGGTGCGACACGAGCACCGACAGTTCGGCGGGAGCAAGCGCCTGTCGCGCCTGATCGGGATCACCGCGGCGGAAGAGTCGGGTCTCCGGCAGTTGGCCCGGCACCTCGGTAAGGCAACTGATAAAATCCTCCACGGGTTTCGTCTTGCGCAGGTTGGCGATCGTCTCCGCATCCTTCTTCAAGTCCTCGGCGGCCTGGTTGTCATAAAGATAGAGCGACCCCGCGTCGACGTTCACGCTGGGAAATTCCTTCAACAACTGCACCTGCTCCGGAGTGCGTTTGTCCACGGGCGCATTGCGGGCCTCCCGCACGGGTTCGCGCTTGTCGTCCGCGATTTTCGCCAGTTCTTTTTCCAAGGTCTTGGCGATATAGTCGTTCTGTTTTTCCGTTCGCTTGGCCTCGGCCTGCACCGCCTGGGCCTCGATTTCGGTCGACTTCGCGCGGTCGGCGTCCGTCGCCAGGGACACCTGGCGTTGCGATGGATTCCTCCATGCGCCGAGATCAAAGGCCGGTTCAAATATCGCTCGCAGGCGGTAATAGTCCTCCTGTGAAATCGGATCGTAGCGATGGTCGTGACATTGCGCGCAACCGACCGTGAGTCCCAGCAACGAACTGCTGAAGACCTTCAGCGATTCGGCGATCACCGCGTTGCCCGCCTCTTTCACCGCCGCTCCCGACGCCGTCCCGTCGGGTACCGTGCGAAGGAAACCGGTCGCGATCAACCGATCCTGATCCTGGGCCGACAAATTCGCGAACGGCTGCGGCAGCAGCTCGTCTCCGGCGATTTGCTCGACGATGAATTCGTCCCACGGCTTGTCGGCGTTCATCGAACGAATGACATAGTCGCGATATTTGTAGGCATAGGGGCGGGGCGGATCGGTCTCCGAGTAACCGTCCGAATCGCAGTAACCCGCCGTGTCCAGCCAGTGCCGTCCCCAGTGTTCGCCGAGTCGCGGCGATGCCAGCAGGCGATCGATCCACCGCTCCAAGGCGTCGGGACGATCGTCCGCGGTGAGTTCCGCGACTTCCGCCGGATCGGGCGGCAGGCCTCGCAGGTTGAACGACGCGCGGCGCGCGAGCTGCTCAAGACGCGCATCGTCCGAAAAATGCAATCCCTGCCGTTCGAGCCGACTCGAAATGAACGCATCCACGGGCGTGCGGAGCGCGCCGACGCGGGCCACGTCGGGCGGGACCGGCAGTCGCAACGGCTGGAACGCCCAGTACTCGCGTTCGGTCGCGGAGATCAACGCTTCCGCGGCATCTTCCGGTTCCGGCCCAACGGTTTTCGCGCCGCCGGCGATCCAGCGCTGGATTGTCTCCCGCTCTTTGGCGCTAACGGTCCCTTTGGGCGGCATCTCGCCGTTCATGATGCGTCGCAGCAGCAAACTCTCGTCCGGCCGCTCCGGCACGATTGCGGGGCCGGAGTCACCGCCGCGCAGCGCCAGCCGGCGCAAGCGCAGATCGAGTCCCGCCTGCGTTTCGCCCCCTTCGCCATGACATGGAAAACAGTGCGCTTTGAAGATCGGCCGCACATGCTGCTCATAGGTCAGTACCTCTTCCGCATTCAGTCGAGGAAGCACGGCCAGCGCGGCAAGCAACGCCAGCAGCCGGGCCACGATCGAGTGCTCGCCCCGCACACGGCGCGGCTGCCGACGATCTCCGGGCGACATTCGACAAGATCGACTGCGTAATCCGACGCGGCGTTGGCGAGGAAACGAAATCATGGGGGATACTACCGGCATGCAAGTCCACAGGCGGGAAAGTTCAGGCGGGTCAAACCACGGCCGGCCAGCAAGTCCGAATTCTCTTGCTCGCCGCCCGTGGCGATCTCTGTGTTACGATGACAGAGTTTGCTCGCCAATTCAAGTGCTTTTCGACGGCCGAGGGAACGGGCGAACGCCAAGGCATAGGCGGCAAGGCAAAGGAACAGGCGGCGCGGATGGGAAGCCCGATCGACGCAAGGCAGGAGGCAGTGCTCTGGTGCCGTTCCGCAAAGGCGAATCGGGCACCAATCGCCACGCACGGCGCCACGCGATGAATCTGCAGCGTGAGTCCGAGGTGCGCCGCGATTGCCAGGCGCTGGGATTGACGCTTCAGATCAAGAACCAGGGTCACCATTGGTGTTTCTCGCATGGAACGTTTCTGGCCGAATGGTGGCCATCCAGCGCGAAACTGGTCATCAACAAGCCATGGGAGAATGGAATTCATTGTCACGATCACCCGGCGATGCACCGCGCAATGCGCGGTTGATCATCGTCGCTCGTTTTCAAGTCGAACCATTGGCGCGCGCGATGCGCACCGCCGGCCTGTTCGTCGACATTCCGAACCGCTCGCCGGGTGGGCAAACGTTGATCACCGAACCGCGAGTGATTTCCGAGCCGCAACTCAGCATGCGACAATTGCTGGATGCCATCGACCAGTTGCCCGAGGAAATGCGCCGGCAACTACCTTGCACTGATTCCATCGAGATTCAGCCGGGAATATCCGCGCGGGGAAGCGAAGGGGCGTCACTCGAAGCGTCCCTGCTGCAGCGGAGTTCCGCGATCGGCGCGACTCTTCGACTCGGTGAAGCTCCCACGGGCAATACTCACCGGGTCGGATAGAGGCGAATCCCGCGCAGGTCGATCATCGCCGACTTGATGGGGCCAAGTCCGCGCATCACCAGCTCGTACGTTCCCGGCTCGAGCTGGAATACGCCCACCTCGCGAGTGCGATACTGATCCCAATCGCCGGTGCTGACGACGGAACCGCCAATCGTCTGATCGCCAACTTCAATGACGTAACGATCTCCCGCACTGTCGGCATGTGCAGCGTAGTCGATCACGCAACGATATTTGCCTGGCTTGCGCACGGCGATCGTCCAGACGGCGCGATCGTCGGTGCTCTGCCAATACCCCAGATTCCGGTACTGGTCCTCAAGGACCAGGGACGGGCCGTAGATACGGGCGTTTGTGGCCAGCAATTTCAAGGCTCCGTCGTCTTCGGCGGACACGGTCGCGGGTTCGTTCCCCGGGAACTTTTTCGGCGGCGTCGCGTGCCGGCGCAGATAGGCGATCGCGTCGCGAAGTTCTCGCGGCGAGAGATCCTTTTCCAATCCCTCCGGCATCAGCGATTTGCCGGTCGACTTGAGCGTATCGATATGCGAACGCAAGACCGTCACCGACTTACCGTCTTGCCCCAACAACGTGACGCTCGTGCCTGTCTCCGCCGCCAGCATCCCGGTCAAGGAACGGCCGTCGTCGGTGACGATGACAAAGTCCAGGTAGCGGTCTTCGATCGCTCGATTCGGATCAAGGACCGACGTCACCAGGGCATCCAGCGGCTTGCCGGCCAGCGCGGCCAGATCGGGTCCCACGGCATGGCCTTCTCCGTTGAGCCGATGGCACGGCGCGCAACGCTTGGCGAACACCAGCTTGCCGGCGCCATCGTCGGCGTCGCCCGTCATTTCCGCGAGATAGCGCCGAACGAGTTCCACTTTGGAACCACCGCCAAACGTGGAGAACAATTGCGCGGCGCGCTGGCGGATGGAATCGTTGGCGTGCGCCAGCAGCTGCTGGCGGCGTCGAGCGTCAAGCTGACTGGCCGACAGCGTTCCCGCCTCGACCATCTCCAACAACTTCTGCGTCCAGTCGACGCGACCGATCAGTAGATCCAGGATTACCGCCCGCAAGCCAGGACTCTGACGCTCCCACCCCGCGAGCAACGTGTCGGGGACGGAAGCATCGCCCGTTCGAGCCGCCGCCGCGACCGCGGCCGATTGTAATTCCATCGCAACGCGCGGAGAAAGCAGTTTCTGAATTACAGGCCGTTCCGCATCCCTGCGATCGGGATCGCGTCCAAGCAACCGTACGGCCGCCAATCGGTCGGCAATCGGCGCCGCATCATCCATGGCCACCTGACCGGCGTTGGCCGTCAGTCTGGCAAGTTCCTCTCGCAGCTCCGCATCGACCAGCATCGTGATCCGCCGCTGCCGTCGCTCGGAAGCGTCCAGAATCGCCGCCAGCGCGCTGAACTGCCACGACTGGAACTTGCCATCAACGGGACGCACCAGGGACGCCAACAATGTCGACAACCGGTCCTGGGGCACCACCGCGGCGGCCGTGGACAGAATCCCGTCGAGAACCGCTCCATCGCGAGCCGCCACGCCCGTTTTCAGCACGCCGCGTAAGGTCGCTTCAAGGTTCGACGCATGCAGCGAGCTCAAGGCGGCTGTCCGATGATACGGATTACCACCGGACTGCGCCAGCAGTTCGGCCAGTAACTCCCCACCGCGGGGATCACGGAATTGGCCGATTGTCGACGCGACCTGCAGGCGCACCGCGGGGTCGGGATCGTGAAGCAATGCGTCCAAGGGCGGCGGCAACGAGTTCAACATGTCGCCGCCCGCAGTGATGGCCAGCGATTCCAGTAAGCGAACCGCCTGACGCCGCACACCGGGGTGGGAATCACGCAGCGCCGGCGTCAGAACTTCATCACGCAGCGCGCACAGCCCCTCCAACGTCCATAACGCCTGCATCCGGGTCTGCGGCAGGTCGGATCGCCGCGCGAGTGACTCCAGGGAGGGAACAACCGACACGTCGTTTTTCCATACAATCCACTGCTGTCCCATGTCGCGCAGCCAGCCGTTGTTCGATTCGAGCAACCGCAAGGCGCGCTGTGCGTCGAGCGGCTCCAGGTCGGGAAGCGCACGGCGCGGCGCGTCCGCGGCAACAACCCGATAGATCCGGCCGCGGTCAGATCCGGCGCGCAGGTCGAGTTTCCGTTGCCACGCCAACGGAATCCACTCGGGATGCTCAATCACCGCGCGGTACATGTCGGCGATCCAGAGTCCGCCATCCGGACCGGTCCGCGCCATCACCGGCCGAAACCAATTGTCGCTGGACGACAGGAATTCGCTCTGCTGCCCATCCGCCGTACGCCGACTGCGGAACGATACCCCTTCACCGGTCATGACCTCATGATGCACCAGATTGTGAACCGGTTCGCAGATGAAAACATGGGCCGAAAATGGCCCCTCCGGCAACGGCATTCCGAGCGACACGTCGCGAAAAACCTCCGGACTGCAGGCCGACGTGAATCGATTCGACATATTGAAATCGTTGAACCTCGCCAGGGTTCGGCTGATCGGAAAAACAGGAGCCGCCCCCGGCTGTTCGGATACGTGCACCCGTAGTTCCGGCGGCGCGATATGCGGATTCCTCCGCAGATAGTGATCCTCGATCACATAATGCCATATCGGATTCGCGTTGTTTCCACCGAACCAATTGCCCCAGTCATCTCGATTACGACCGAATTGCGTCTGGCCTGTCTGCGCATCGAGTTCACCCGTATCGGGTCGAAATCGTAAATCGCGACCGCTAATGCCGACCGTCTGCATCGATCGCGTCGAGTGGATCTCGCCGCCGCTGTCGCCGTTCGCCAAGTAGAGCCAATTGTCGAATCCCCAGCGCAAACCGTTGACGCGATGCTGCTGGTTCCCTTCTTGAAACCCGCGAAGCAGAACGGTTCGTCGATCGGCGCGACCATCGCCGTCGGTGTCTTCCGCCAGAAAGACCTCGGGAGCGGTCGAGACGATGACCGCATCACGCCAGACCTTGATCCCGGTCGGAAACGGGATGTCATCAAGAAACAACTCTGCTTGGTCATAGACTCCATCGGCATCCCGGTCGACCAGTCGTTTCACGCGTCCGCCCGGCACGCCCTTGGTGTCCCCGGGTCCGTTCCAGTTCAAGCCGTTGGGATAATCGCGCATTTCCACGACCCACAGGCTGCCGTCCAATCCCCAATCGAAGGCAACGGGGTCCTCGACCAGCGGCTCGGCCGCAACCAGTTCGATCCGCAAGCCGGGCGGCAGCCGCATCGATTCCAGCGCTTCGCGCGGCGACTTGGGAGGCGGAATGTCGGCCTGCTTGACCGCCGGGTAGAACCAGGCAGGCAGCAGTTTCTGCACCGTATCGACGATGGAGTCTTCGACCTCGTCGCGAAAACGGCCAGCGATGCCGTAGTAGAGCATCGACGTATCGACCTCGTATCCGCCTTCATTCAGAACGCGTTTCGACGGGATGTAGCATGGCACCGTATTGGCGTAGGCCGTAATCCACAGGCGACTCGCGTCCAACTCATTCCGCAGCCGTGTCGCATAATCGACGACCACTTCGCCGCTGAGGAAGACCATCGCCAGGTCGCCAATACGAGTCGGCCGGGCAGCGCCGTCGGAAAGTCGCGCTCCAAACACCCAGGTAGCGATCGGATAAGGAACCGTCTTCGATATTTCGTCGGCCTGGTCCAGTTTGCGCAGTTGCTGGCGCGCATGGTAACCGACGACACCCGGTTGACGAGCCCGTTCTTCCCACTGTACCCGGTCCGGGATCGCCTCCAATTCCAGCGTCAACGTGCGCATGCGGCAGTCGAGTTGCGGCGCAATCGGCGTCAGCTCGGTGGCCAGCAACCGACGAACCTCGACGGCAATCGCTTCGCCGTGACGGACCGCCATTTCGACCGCTCCGCGCGGCGCCGGATTGGCGTCCGCACCGCAGCCGATCGTGATGATGCCGACCGCGCCGGGAAAGCTCCGTTCGATCGACTCGCGGGCATAGCCGGCCCAATCGCCGGAAATCTGGTTGAATTCGCCGGTCAATGTCGTGCAATGGCAGGCATAGTTGGCCACGACGGCGATCAACCGTCCCTGCAGGTCGTGGGCCGCCAGCACCGGCAACCCATGATCGACCGGTCCTCCCGCTTCGACACCGAATCCAACCCACTTGCCGTCCTTCAGCACGCGCCGGTTGGCGGCGAATCCCACCGTCCCCTGTCCCCAGGACAGTCGAGCCGGCTGGCGGGCCGCCAATGCCGCGCGCGCCACGGCGATCAGCTTCTCCGTCAGCGTGGTCGTGTACGACGCGATCGCCGCCCGCTCGTCGCCGGAAAGGTCTTCGCCAAAGAGATACGGCGCCCAGCCGTCGAGACATGGCGCGGCATGGGTATGCGTCGCGGTGATCACCACGCGTTCCGGCCGGACCCCCTGCTCCCGCAACTCGCCGACGACCGCATCGCGCACCGCCGCCGTCATGCCGCAGCTATCGACGGCGATCAAGATCGCGGGGCTGTCCCCTTCTACTCCGGCACGCTCGCTGCCCGCGCTGGCGTCGTTCGCTGCCACTCGGCCGCCGATGGCCAGCGCCTGCGCGGCGAGTCGCTGCGACACGGCGCGGGATTCCAGCTTGCGATTACCGTATCCCGCGAGCCGAATTGGGACGTCAGGCGTGATATCGATGCGCGCCGCGCCCACGACCCCGGGCGGCATTGCCCGCTTCAATTTGCGGTCGGTCCAGTTCACCAGCATTTCATCGTACGAAATGCGATCGACATGGTCCGGCAATCGATTCGTGTCTTCATTCTGCAGCCAGAGACGCCGGGAATGAAACCAGCCGCCGTTGTTGGTCCCATCCGCGCGAACCAGGGGTGGAATCGACGGTCCCGTACCCGCCGTGCCACGTATCCCTTCGACCACGCATTGCGACCAACCCTTTTCAAGACTCTCGAACAAGTACACGCCGTACGATTCCGGACCGGAATACAATACGTCGAGTCGACGATCACCATCCAGATCGATGAAGCGAAGATCGGCGCGATCCCCACGCGGATGCAGTCGATTGGCCAGGGCAGGCAAGTTCCACGACAGATCGCGCCATCTGCCCTCCTCGCCGCGCACCGCGATACGACTCGTCGGGCCCCCGGCAGCGCCCCAATCGATCTGGATCCTCTCCGAACGCCCGTCGCCATCAAGGTCCCGGTACCAGGTTTGTACCTGGTTCCGGTCGGCGGGCAACAACGACTCTTCCAGCAGCAACTTCAGGTCCGACGGAATCGAATCCGCCGGGCTTCGCCAGGCCGATCGCTCGTCATCCCAGATTTTGTGCGTGAACCGTTCGGGACCATCGCGATAGACGATATCCAGGTATCCGTCCCCGTTGATGTCCACCAGCCGTGTCGAAGATGCCGTTCCGTCGGAGTTGCGAATCGGATGACCGTCCAGCAGATCGCGGTTCAACCGCTCGGCGCATTCGCGGAATGTCAGAAACTTCACCCGGCTGCCATAACGCTCCACGGCATAGTCGATCAGTTCCACCATCTGTTCGGCACGAATCCAATTGTGCGGATGGAAGACCAGGTTGAACGTGCCGCGTTTCACCACCGCCGCATCCAGGGCGAATTTCCAATCGCGGATGGTGTCCGGATTGTTTGCACGTTGCACGTGCTGCGCCGACCAGTCGCTCGGCACGACGCAGGGAAACTCCCAGCAGGTGCCGTCGATCATGTAGGGATAAGGATAGTCCTCGATCGTGTTGACAAAGGACGGGAATGGGATGTAACGCCGGAAACGCTCGCCGCTGTCGGGCAGCTCGACGATTTCCCGCGGCAACGAGCCGTCCTTGCTCGTAATGATGTTGAACACCGAACTGTCAATTTGCAGGAAGTTACCTTGCGGCGTTCGCGCGCCGAACGCATGGTGCCAGAAGCGAGGACTGGGAGTGTTCAGTGAATCGCAGCACGGCATCCGAAACGCAACCGGCCGGTTTCCAGGGATCGTATGCATCAAGTCCACGCCGCGATCGTAGGTGCTTCTCGCCTTCTTCCAATCGCCGCCTTGCAGGCACGGGCAGGGATGGTCAACGGTATGCACTTCGATACTCAGACCTTCTTCGAGCCATTGCCGCAATTGCGGATGATCGGCCGGCACGTTGCACGTCATGATGCTGACCGGCGCTCGCCCGTCGATCCGCTTCAATCGCTCCAGGATCGGTCGCAGAAACCGCTCGTAGACCGCCGGATCCCGCATGTCGTCGATGCCCAGTGTGACGACGCAATCGACACCCGGTTCAACGACCCATTGCGGCGTAACCAGTTTCGGGAACTCGCGGTGCACGTAGTACGGATCGAGAGGCTCGCGGAGATACGCCCAGCGTTCCAGGTCATCCGCCGAAGCCACCGGCAGTCGGCTCCCCAGCAGCCAGACCAGCAGGATCAACAATCGTCGTGATCCCGTCGCCAGGATCGAAAAGGCGGCAGTGAAGATCTTCATTTCGTTTTTTCCGGAGTTTCCAATCTGTCCGTTCATTCCGGGGGAAGGCGCATCGCGGTACCGGGTCGCGAAAAGCGGTGTGGAATCCGCAAACACTCTGCTCCGCATCGACGTTGAGCGAGTCGCGGCGCGGAAATTCGACCGACTTGTCGGAAGCGTTACACGAGCGTCGCGATCGGGTCCGCCGCGATCAAACGCATTGGGCGTCCCAGGGCATCGTGTAATGTGGCGTCGGGAGCCACGCCAAGCAAGTGGTAGATCGTGGCGGCCAGCGATTCGGGCGAAACCGGATCCCGTGTCGGATACGCCGCCTGGCGGTCCGAAGCGCCATGCACGAATCCGCCGGGCAGCCCAGCGCCGAACAACACCACCGAATTGCAGGCAGCCCAGTGGTCCCGGCCCGCCGCGGCATTGATCTTGGGCGTTCGACCAAATTCGCCGAGGCAAACCACAAGAGTCTCGTCCAGCAATCCTCGCTCCTGAAGGTCGTCCATCAACGACGAACAGGCCTGATCGAAATTGGGCAGCAACTTGGTCTTCAGATCGACGAAATTATTCTTGTGCGTGTCCCAGTAGGCGTCGTCACGCTCCCAGTTCACCGTCACCAGCGATACGCCCGCCTCGACCAGCCGCCGCGCCAAGAGACAGCCTTGCCCGAACGGCGTATTGCCGTAGCGGCCGCGCAGCTCGGGCGACTCCCGCTCCAGCTCAAATGCTTGTCGTGCAGCGTCGGAGGCCAGTAGCCGCACCGCGCGCGCTTGATACTCGCCCAACTGCCTTACCGACGCGGACTCCTCGAGCCGGCTCAGGCGCCGCTGGTATTCCATGGCCAGTTCGCGCCGCGCGATCAGCCGCGCCGGAGCATCGTGCGTCGCCAACGGCTGGAAACGATCGCTGTTGGGATGCTGCGAGATAAACATCGGGTCGTAAACGCCGCCAATCAGCCCGGCAAAGAACCCTGGAAAAATATGATTGTTCGCCGAAACCTGATTGGCCGGCGCATTGAGACTCACCGCCGACGGCAACCCCGACTGCGTCCCGCGCGGCGGCCGACCCGTTCGCAACCCGTGCCGCTCCACGTAATTCATCGCCGCACCGAAGCAGGGAAAATCGTCCGGCGCATTCTGCGGATTGGTACTGGGGCGCTTGTGACGAATACCCGCCAGCATGTAGTGCATCGCCACGGTGTGCGTGTTGTCTTCATGCGTCAACGAACGGACGATCGACAATCGATCGGTGCGCGTCGCCAGCTTCGGCAGGTGCTCGCCGACGAGAATCCCGGGGGTCCGGCTGGCGATCGGCTGGAACTCGCCGCGGACCTCCGCCGGCGCGTCCGGTTTCAAATCCCAGGTATCTTGGTGCGCCGGAGCTCCAAACAAAAACAGCACAATGCAAGACTTGGCCCGCCCAAAACTGCCGCGAATCGCAGCCGGAACCTTATCAAGTACGACCCCGTTGTCCGCTCGAACCGAGGTTGCCAACACCGACGGTAACGACAGACCGATCGACCCCAACGAGCCGATCCCGAGCCACTGCCGCCGCGACAGCCCTTCGCAAGTTCGAGATTGCCGTCCGAGAAATTCGAGCATTGGGGAACGGTGAACGGGTTGCAGGTTACAGGTTACAGGTTACAGGTTACAGGTTACAGGTTACAGGTTACAGGATTCGGGTTACAGATTAC
>Ga0194128_10000761_pt1 | contig 57536 bp, 54 predicted proteins | sample TA2KigCa65mmetaG_FD_148650 | JGI IMG/M metagenome (GOLD analysis project Ga0194128, IMG submission 148650) | Freshwater microbial communities from Lake Tanganyika, Tanzania - TA2015037 Kigoma Deep Cast 65m | ecosystem: Environmental > Aquatic > Freshwater > Lake | place: Tanzania: Lake...
CGTTGACAGGGTAGTTGCCGATTTTTGCGGGAATAGAGGGGCTTCCGGGGCCGATCTTGACGAGTAATTTCTGGCTTGAAAGGACCTCAAATGCATCGGGCGCAGATGCCCAGAAGACTTCGGGGCGAGACCCTGCCGGCTGTTCCCGCACATAGGCAATGCCCGCAGCCGTATTTTTATTAAGGATTTCGAGCTTATCTTGAGGATACTTTGCCTCGTACGCCTTTTTGTAGGCGGCGGTAAGTTCCTTAGGAAATGACGTGACAACGGAGATGGTGTCGGCGAGGGTTGCACCTGCGAATAACGCCGTAATTGTTGCGGCAATAAGATGTCGGCAGAGGGTAAAGTAAGACATGAGAGATCCTTTCTTTTTTGGAGGGTTAAGCATTTTTTGATGGTAGTGCAAAACGATTACCAATATGCGCCAAGGGTTTTCCTTAATTCTTCAATGTCAGGTCCGGCCAACTGAATCGCTACTTCGCCGCTGCCGCACTCAACTTCTCAAAGAGTTGCCGCAGTGCCTGATCGCCCTGACTGGAAAAATAGGCGGTGATCTTTAATGGCACCTCGCGCCCAATCGACGGCAACTCCTGCAGGGTCTTGCTGGACCTACTGGGCATCAAGATGAGCCCGCAAGGCGATCCCAGGACCATCTACAGCCTAAAACACAGCTCCATTATGTTCCGACTGCTCTATGGCGCCAGCATCGACACGCTGAAACTGGCGAGGAACGCCCGTACCAGCCCAGAGATGATCGATCGGTTCTACGCAGCGCCCTTGATGGGCGAGATGGCCATCGCGGAGCTGCAGAGCAAGCGCAGACCTAGGCCGTGGGAGCGGTGACAAGAGTACCGATCGGATTACTTATTACTCGACACCTCGAAGAACATCAGGGCATCTCGCAGAAGGGCCGTGCGCCCTGCATCTGTAGCGCCCTCGCTCCAGCCCATGTCTGGAGGCATTTGGAACCCCCTACTTGCTGCAAACTGCGCTGCTGTTTGAATTTTAAGGGGGCCAAGAAACGCACCGTGAGCAACATCATCGAAGTATCGGATATCTAGCCGCGCGCCATGGTCGAGTCGAACCTTCTCTGCCCACTGAAGGGTCGTAAGCATCGTGCCATTAGGGTTTTGTTGACTGCACAGCTCGGCTGTTCCCTTAGGCGCTTCTGAATAGAGAATCGTAAAGTGACAAGGGTCTGAGATCATCCATCGTCTCTGCCCCACTCTTGCTCCTAAATCGTCGAGCTGCCCAAAGGCTAAAAGCACTGGTACTCGAAGTATCCAGGGATATCCAATTCCTACCGGCGTTGGTGCCTCCGAGAAAACGCCTTTGACACGCCTGGGATCAACGACTGCAGCGAGATTAAGAACCACAGAGGCGCCGTTGGATATCCCGTAAAGATAGATTCGCTCTGTGTCAACCTCGGTGCGCGCTAGTAGCCACTCGTAGGCTTGCAGTGCAACCTTGTAGAGCATCATCTGCCTATAGGCATTTCCTGTGCGCGGGGGAACCTGATTGTGCCTATAAGCATCAAAGATTAGCGTGGCCATTCCCGCACGTGAGAACTCCCTCGTGATCGCATCTGCATCCGGCCGACCCCCACCACCATGCACCGAAAGCACCACCGGCGCGCGGCGACCATCTGAGGGGACGGTAAATGTAACGCTGGGATGGCAGGGATCAAACCCGGAAAGCTCACCCGAAACCGACATACCGGTAACTAATGGGCGACGCAGAACGTCTGGACGACAATCCTCTGGTGCCAGCTTTACTACTTGTTGGGACCAAGCCGACTGAACGAGCGCGAATAAGAAGACCGGTAAAAGCAACCGCTTACGGCTAATCAAAGCAGAAAACAAGGTCACCATAGCTGTGCGTCTCTGGGAAAATTAGGCTTTACTTCTAGAGCTTGTCTGGGAATCAAAGAGTCCCCGCAATTATGCGACCATAGCAAGCACGCGGGCAATGGCAGCAACGAAGGGTCACCCCCTGCCCAGCATCAGGCCCTGCTTGGAAACCAAACAGTAGAACCACACAGAAGTAGTTAACAAAAAAGTTAACTACTTTTGGCTCAGACAGTGGGTGAGGTCAGTGCTGTAGGTCACTGAAAGCGCAGGGTTTGGAGTGGTGGACGGCACAGGGTTCGAACCTGTGACCCCTGCCGTGTGAAGGCAGTGCTCTACCACTGAGCTAGCCGTCCAACACGGGGATTATCGCATGGCTGACTTAGAATCCCCGCATGTCCAGACCCGTCCGCACCCGTTTTGCCCCCAGCCCCACAGGCTTTCTGCATGTGGGTGGCGCCCGAACCGCGCTCTACTGTTGGGCCTTTGCTCGCCATCACAAGGGGCAGTTCATCCTTCGAATTGAAGACACAGATCTCGAGCGCTCGACACCCGAGGCGGTGCAGGCCATTCTGGATGGAATGGCTTGGCTGGGTCTTCACCCCGATGAGGGCCCGTTCTATCAGATGCAGCGAATGGATCGATACCGAGAGGTCATTACGCAACTGATTAATAAAGGCCTTGCCTATCACTGCTATTGCTCGCCCGATGAGCTCGAGGCGATGCGAAATGAACAACGCTCTAGAGGCGCCAAGCCTCGATACGATGGCCGCTGGCGCCCAGAGAATGCCTCGCGTCTTGGTCTGACACCCCCCGCCGGCATCGCGCCCGTGGTTCGTTTCCGCAATCCAGACCAGGGCCCAGTGAGTTGGGAAGATGGCGTCAAAGGCCGCATCAGTATTTCCAATGATGAGTTAGACGACCTCATCATTGCGCGGGGCGATGGCACTCCCACTTATAACTTCTGTGTGGTGGTCGACGATTGGGACATGACCATCAGTCATGTCATTCGGGGAGATGATCACATCAACAACACGCCGCGTCAGATCAATATTCTCAAGGCCCTCGGCGCAGAACTGCCCGAATACGCCCATCTGCCCATGATCCATGGTTCCGACGGCGAGAAGCTCTCAAAGCGCCATGGCGCGGTCTCGGTAATGCAGTACGAGGCAGATGGCTACCTGCCGCAGGCCTTGCTCAACTACTTGGCCCGTCTTGGATGGAGCCATGGAGACGACGAGATCTTCTCGCTGGATCAGTTGGTGGAATGGTTCACGCTTGAGAACTGCAGCAAATCCGCGGCCCAATTCGATTTTGAAAAGCTTCGTTGGCTCAACAACCACTACATCAAGCAGCAGCCTATCGATTTTCTCGCAGGCCAACTCAAGGGGCGGCTTCACGCCGAAGGTCTCAATCCCGAGAATGGTCCCTCGCTGGCGTCGGTCTGTGAACTGCTCCGCGATCGCGCCCATACCCTCTGTGAACTTGCCGAAGAGGCAGCCATGTTTTTCCGCGAGCCAAAGCCCTCGCGCGAGGCCCTGGCCGAGCGTCTGGTCGGCGAGGTACCCAAGGCAATGAGCGCCTTGTCTGCTCAAATTCCAGAGTCTCTCGATGCAACCCAGGCATCGGCCCTGATTAAGCAGCAGCTCGCTGACCATGGATTGAAGATGCCCCAGCTCGCCATGGCGCTTCGATTGGCCCTGCTGGGCCAGACGGAGACCCCATCCATTGACAGAGTCATGGCAGTTTTGGGCCGTGAGCGCATTCAACGCAGAATCGCCTCGGCCTTGTCTGCGAGTATCTAAGCGGCTTGGCGCCCAGCCAGTCCCCGAGGGTCTAAACTTCTCATCTATGTCAGGCAATACCTTTGGTCTTCTCTTTGCGGTGACCTCTTTTGGAGAGTCCCACGGCCCGGCCATTGGCTGCGTGGTCGACGGCTGCCCCCCAGGGCTCGTCCTCTCCGAGGCCGATATTCAGCCCGAGCTCGATCGTCGCCGGCCTGGCTCCTCCCGCCATGTCACCCAGCGCCAAGAGCCCGATTCAGTTGAGATCCTCTCGGGTGTCTTCGAGGGCAAGACCACTGGTGCGCCGATTGCGCTACTTATTCGCAATCAAGACCAACGCAGTAAAGACTACGCAGACATCGCACAGACCTTCCGCCCGGGCCATGCCGATTACACCTACTGGCACAAGTACGGCATTCGCGACTACCGGGGAGGGGGCCGGTCATCGGCGCGTGAGACCGCAGTGCGCGTGGCTGCCGGGGCCATTGCCAAGAAATGGCTGACCGAGAACTTCGGGGTTCAGATTCGAGGCCATATGACGCAACTCGGCGAGATTGCGGTGGCCTTTGAGGGCTGGGACCACGTGCCCAACAATCCATTTTTCGCGGCCAACACCTCGCAGATCGATGCGCTGGAGTCCTATATGGATGGTCTTCGAAAGGCCGGAGACTCCTGTGGTGCACGCATTGACGTCCAGGCCAGTGGCGTTCCTGTGGGCTGGGGAGAGCCGGTCTTCGATCGCCTCGATGCAGACATTGCGCACGCCATGATGGGCATCAATGCTGTCAAGGGTGTCGAGATCGGTGCGGGCTTTGCCAGTGTGGCCCAACGGGGCTCAGAGCATGGGGACGAACTCACCCCCCAGGGCTTCGTGGGCAACAATGCCGGGGGTGTGTTGGGAGGAATCTCCACCGGCCAAGACATTACTGTTTCCATTGCCATCAAGCCCACCTCGAGCATTCGCACGCCAAGACGCTCGATTGACCTGCAGGGCAATCCCACCGTTGTAGAGACCCACGGGCGGCACGACCCCTGTGTGGGCATCCGGGCCACGCCCATTGCCGAGGCCATGCTCGCCTTGGTTCTCATCGACCACGCCCTTCGGCATCGCGCACAGAATTTGGGCGTCTCGGTGCCCACGCCTCGAATCAAGGGTTGAACGCCGGCGCGCGGCGCGTGGCCGCATTTTTCGGCACTTACTTCGCTTACGTGGGGCTCTTCTCGCCCTACCTCTCGCTCTGGCTCAACGGACGCGGCTTCTCGCCCACCGAGATTGGCATTCTGGTCTCGCCGATGCAGTGGGCCCGAGTGGTCGGCCCGCCCGCGTGGGGCTGGCTCGCCGATCATTCAAGCCCTCGCCGCGTGCCGAGAATTGTTCAATGGGCAGCCGTGGCCGCGGCCATCAGTGCCACGCTGCTGCTTCTCGATTGGTCCTTCTGGGGGCTCTTTGCGGTGCTCTGTTTGATGAGCTTTTTCTTGAGCGGCCAGATCCCCATTGCCGAATCACTTGCGCTGCAGACCAGCAAGGGTGACTTGGGTACTTATGGACGCATGCGGGTCTGGGGCTCAATTGGGTTCATTGCGGCGGTTTTGCTTGCCGGTCTCTGGTTCGACCGAATGGGCGTGGAGACACTGCCAGCCCTGCTCATACTTGCCCTTGCCATTGTTGCGGTCTCGGCCCTGGCGCTGCCCGCTCGCGGGGCCCAACTCCACGATGAGGCGCCGGTGGGCCTGCGTCTGATTCTTGCCCAGCCCAAGGTTCGGCTGTTTCTTCTTGCCTCGTTTTTGATGCTCCTGGCCCATGCGCCGCTCTACACGCTCTTCTCACTATGGCTCGAGCAAAACGGCTTCACTCGCACCGAGATTGGCGTGCTCTGGACCCTTGGTGTGCTCGCGGAGATTGTTCTATTTCAATACCAGCGCCCCTTGTTCGATCGATTGGGGCTCACGCGCTGTTGGGTCGGTGCGTTCTGGGTCACGGCCCTGCGCTTTGGGCTCATTGCGGTCTCTGGCGGTGGGCTCTTTCTTATTGTCATTGCCCAGCTTTTGCATGCGGTGACATTCGGCGTGCACCACAGTGCCTCCATGGCCTTGGTGCGTGAATGGTTCCCTGGGCAGGCCCAGGCCAGGGGGCAGGCCCTCTACACCATGGCCTCTTATGGGCTGGGGGGATCCCTGGGCGGAATGGCCACGGGCTGGATCTGGGAGACCTTCTCCCCCGAGGCCACATTCATGGTGGCTGTGGCCTTTGCAAGCCTTGGAGGAGTCGTCGCAGCGCGTGCTGCAAAGGCATAATGTCGGTTTCCCTTTTTGCAATCGCAAAGCCAAGAGCAAAGCCATGAAAACCCTCTACGACAAGCTTTTTGACGAGCATGTGGTGCTCACCCAGGATGACGGCACCAGCCTGCTCTATATCGACCGCCATTTGGTGCATGAGGTCACCAGCCCCCAGGCCTTTGAGGGGCTCGACATCGCTGGGCGTTCGCTATGGCGCAACTCGGCCAACTTGGCCGTGGTCGACCACAATGTGCCCACCACCAACCGTAACCAAGGCATTGCCGACCCCATCTCCCGGCTTCAGGTCGAGACCCTCGATGCCAATGCCGCCCGACACGACATCACCTACTTTGGTCTGAAGGACCATCGCCAGGGAATTGTTCACGTGATTGGGCCCGAGCAGGGCGCCACACTTCCTGGAATGACTGTGGTCTGTGGCGATTCGCACACCAGCACCCATGGGGCACTGGCTTGCCTGGCCTTTGGAATCGGCACCTCCGAGGTGGAGCATGTGCTGGCCACCCAGTGTTTGCTCATGAAGAAGGCCAAGAATATGCAGGTGCGTGTCGATGGTGTGCTGCCCTTGGGAGTCACCGCCAAGGACATCGTGCTCGCCGTGATTGGAAAGATCGGAACGGCTGGTGGAACGGGCTACGCCATTGAGTTTGCTGGAAGCGCCATTCGTGGCCTCTCCATTGAAGGTCGCATGACCATCTGCAATATGGCCATTGAGGCCGGCGCACGCGCGGGCATGGTGGCCTTCGATGACAACACACTCAACTATGTGAAGGGCCGTCCACTGTCGCCGACTGGTGCGGCATGGGACCAGGCCCTGGCCTACTGGAAGACGCTGCACTCCGATGAGGGTGCGACGTTTGATCGAGTGGTTGAGATCCCAGCCGAGTCCATCGAGCCGCAGGTCACCTGGGGCACCTCGCCCGAGATGGTGCTGCCCGTGGGCGCCTCGGTTCCAGATCCTGCCAAAGAGGCCGATCCCACCCGCAAAGAGGGCATGGAGCGCGCGCTTCACTATATGGGCCTTGCCCCTAATACACCGCTCACGCAGATTCATGTCGACAAGGTCTTCATCGGTTCCTGCACCAACTCGCGCATTGAAGATATTCGTGCCGCCGCCAAGGTGGTTCAGGGCAAGCGCAAGGCCAACTCCGTGAAGCTTGCGCTTGTGGTGCCAGGCTCTGGTCTGGTGAAGGCGCAGGCCGAGGCCGAGGGGCTTGACAAGGTATTTACCGCTGCGGGCTTTGAGTGGAGAGAGCCAGGCTGCTCCATGTGCCTGGCCATGAATGCCGATCGTCTTGAACCTGGCGAGCGTTGTGCCTCCACAAGCAATCGCAACTTCGAAGGCCGACAAGGCGCAGGGGGCCGCACGCATTTGGTCTCGCCTGCCATGGCTGCGGCCGCAGCCATTGCCGGCCATTTTGTTGATGTCAGGAGCATGGCATGAAGCCTTTGACGATTCACCAAGGATTGGTGCTTCCCATGGACCGTGCGAACGTGGACACCGATGCAATCATCCCCAAGCAGTTTTTAAAGTCGATCAAGCGAGCAGGCTTTGGACCTTACTTGTTCGATGCCTGGCGTTATGCAGACGAAGGCCAGCCCGGAATGGACTGCAGCAAGCGCGCCCTGCGCGAAGAATTCGTTCTGAACTTGCCCCGCTACAAAGGCGCGAGCATTCTCTTGGCTCGGCAAAACTTTGGCTGTGGCTCGTCACGCGAGCATGCACCCTGGGCATTGGAAGACTATGGCTTTCGGGTGCTCATTGCCCCCTCGTATGCCGACATCTTCTTTAACAACTGCCAGAAGAACGGCATCCTGCCCATCGTGCTCTCGGAGACCGATGTGCAGCAACTCTTTGACATGACCGCTGCATCCCCCGGATTTGAGCTGCGGGTAGACCTTGAGAAGCAGACCGTTGCATCCATAGATGGGTCATTCTCGAGAAGTTTCGAGGTCGACACATTTAGGAAGTACTGCCTGCTCAATGGCCTAGATGACATTGGTCTAACGCTTCAGAAGGCCGATCAGATTCGCGCCTTTGAGTCCAAGCGACTTGCGGCCAAGCCATGGCTCGGCACCGATCTGCACAAGACACTGAGGACATCATGAGAATTATCAAGGTTGCCGTATTGCCAGGCGATGGCATCGGCCCAGAAATCACTGCACAGGCGGTGGCGGTGCTTCACCGCCTGGCCTCACAGGGCTGCTTTTCATTGGAGATGGATGAGGCCCCAGTGGGTGGGGCGGGCTACCGTGCGAGCGGTCATCCGCTGCCCGAGGCCACCCTTCGTTTATGCAAGTCGGCCGATGCCATTTTGTTTGGCGCGGTAGGCGACTTTAGCCTCGATACCCTGCCGCGCGAGTTGCGCCCTGAGCAGGCCATTCTTGGGCTTCGCAAGGAACTCTCTCTTTTTGCAAACCTTCGTCCCGCGATAATTTATCCAGAGCTCGCAGGCGCCTCCACCTTGAAGCCCGAGGTGGTCTCGGGCCTCGATCTACTGATCCTTCGAGAGCTCACCGGTGATATTTACTTTGGTCAGCCCCGCGGTGTTCGCACGCTTGAAAACGGCGAGCGCGAGGGCTTTGACACCATGGTCTACCGTGAGAGCGAAATCATTCGCATTGGCCGAGTGGCGTTTGATGCCGCACGCAAGCGTGGCCGGCGGCTCTGCTCGGTCGACAAGGCCAATGTTCTCGAGACCACTCAGCTCTGGCGAGATGTCATGACCGCGCTTGGCAAGGAGTACCCCGATGTTGAGCTCAGTCACATGTATGTCGACAACGCGGCCATGCAGTTGCTCAAGAACCCCAAGCAGTTCGACGTCCTTGTCACCGGCAACATGTTCGGCGACATCCTCTCCGATGAGGCCTCGATGCTCACGGGTTCGATTGGCATGCTGCCCTCGGCCTCGCTCGATGCAAATAATAAGGGGCTCTATGAGCCCATTCACGGCTCGGCCCCCGACATTGCTGGCAAGGATCTCGCAAACCCCTTGGCCACCATTTTGTCGGCCGCAATGATGCTGCGTTATAGCTTTGATATGTCGGCCGAGGCCGATCGCATTGAGGCGGCGGTGCGCAAGGTCTTGGCCGATGGCCTGGCCACGGGCGACATCGATCGGCCGGGTTCGAAGCGTGTGGGAACGGCCGCCATGGGTTCGGCCGTGGTGGCGGCATTGGGAGTGCAATGATGGCTGCAAATCGTTTGGGTCTGGTTGGTTGGCGCGGCATGGTGGGCTCCGTGCTCATGCAGCGCATGCAAGAAGAGGGCGATTTCAAGAAGATTGTCCCCACCTTTTTCTCGACCTCGAATGCGGGGGCCGCAGCGCCGGTGTTCGAGGGCCATAAGGGAACCCTTCAATCGGCAGATGATGTCGATGCCCTTGCAGCCCAGGACATGGTGATCAGCTGTCAGGGCGGCGATTACACCAACCACATCTACCCCAAGCTTCGCGCCACTGGCTGGAAGGGCCACTGGATCGATGCGGCCTCTGCACTTCGCATGAAGGACGAGGCGGTACTCATTCTCGATCCTGTTAATCGAGCGGTGATCGATGCCGCCTTGAACAAGGGCACAAACACCTGGGTGGGGGGCAACTGCACTGTGAGCCTGATGCTCATGGCAATGGGTGGGTTGTTTCGCGCGGGCCTGGTGGAGTGGATGTCGGTCATGAGTTATCAGGCCGCATCGGGCGCCGGTGCGCAGAATATGCGTGAATTGCTCGAGCAGATGGGAGCATTGCATGCCAGTGTGCAGAAGGAGCTGGCCGACCCAGGCTCGGCCATTCTGGAGATCGATCGAAAGGTCACCGACACCCTGCGCAGCCCTGGCTTTCCGGTGACCAATTTCAGGGGCGTTCCCCTGGCGGGCAGCCTCATTCCATGGATCGATGTGCCAGTTGAGCATGGGCAATCGAAGGAGGAATGGAAAGGTGGGGCCGAGGCCAACAAGATTCTTGGCAACCCTGCGTTTCGCTCGCCAGGGTCGGTGCCCATCGATGGCTTGTGTGTTCGCGTTGGTGCCATGCGTTGTCATTCCCAGGCACTCACCGTGAAGTTGCGCAAAGACCTGCCTCTCGCCGAGATCGAGTCGCTAATTGCCTCGGCCAATGACTGGGTCAGGCTTATTCCCAATGAGCGCGAGGCCACCGAGCGCGGGCTTACGCCTGCCGCCGTGAGTGGGTCATTGCACATTCCCATTGGTCGGGTGCGCAAGCTCGCCATGGGGCCTGAGTTCATCTCTGCCTTTACCTGCGGAGACCAACTCCTCTGGGGTGCGGCCGAGCCCTTGCGACGCATGCTTCGCATTCTGTCGGACTAGCCCACTCCCATGCGCCTTGCCATGGGCCTGGCCTACGACGGCACCGACTTTCGTGGTTACCAGACCCAGCCCGACGGACAGACGGTGCAGGACATGCTCGAGCGGGCACTTGCTCTTTTCTGTGAGACCGAAGTGCCCACAGTGGCTGCGGGTCGAACCGATGCGGGGGTTCATGCGCAAGGGCAGGTGATTCATCTCGATGCACCCTGTGAACGCCCGCTCTGGAATTGGGTGAGGGGCGTCAATAGCCACCTGCCAGAGGCGATTAGGGTGAGGTGGGCGGCCCATGTGGCCGACGATTTTCACGCGCGGTTCTCCGCACGCGCCCGGCGTTACCGCTACCGCATCTACAACGACCCAGTCGATTGCCCGATGCATCAGCGCTTTGCGACATGGGTCTTCCAGCCTCTCGATGTAGAGGCCATGCAGGTCGCCAGTCAGTGTCTCATTGGAGAGCATGACTTCTCGGCCTTTCGTGCGGCCGAATGCCAGGCCCAGTCGCCCCTGCGTCGACTCGATGTCTGCGAGTGGCAGCGCAAGGGGTCTGAGGTGATTCTTGAGATTGAGGCCAATGCCTTTCTCCACCATATGGTGCGAAACATTGTGGGCAGCCTGGTAGAGATTGGCCGTGGGGCCCAGCCAGTGGAATGGATGCAAGAACTCTTAAAGGGCCGCGATCGCGAGGTTGCCGGTCGAACGTTCCCCCCGCAGGGGCTATGCCTGGCGAGTGTGTCGTACGATTGCTCCTTTCAAACCGAGCCACTGCGATGAGAACACGGGTCAAGATATGTGGGCTCACCCGGGCCGAGGACGTGCGTGCTGCGGTGGCCGCGGGCGCCGATGCCATTGGCCTGGTCTTCTACCCCGAGTCCCCCCGTGCCTTGGGCATGGAGGCAGCCCGGGCCCTGCTCCAAGATGTCCCGCCTTGGGTCGCCCGGGTGGGGCTCTTTGTCAATGCCAATCGCGCCAATATTCTGGAGACGGCCCAGGCCGTGGGCCTCTCGCATCTGCAACTCCATGGCGACGAGTCGCCCGCCGATTGCCAGGGGCTCGGACTGCCCGTGATTAAAGCCATACGGGTCAATGCCGCCCTGGTCGCTGACTCGTCCGGACTGATAAAATTGGTCTCTGGCTTTCGGGGTTGCGCTGGCCTCTTGTTCGACTCGGATTCTGCGGGATTCGGGGGCAGTGGAGAGGCCTTCGAGTGGAGCGCACTCTCGCCACTTCTAGAGCAACTGGGGTCGCGTTGGGTCCTCAGTGGGGGCCTGGGGCCCGAGAGTGTTGTGAGAGCCATTGCGCAGCTGGCACCCCCCGCGGTCGATGTCTCCTCGGGGGTTGAGCAACGAATTGGAGATGTTGTGCAGAAGGGCATAAAGGATGCCCTTCGCATTGAAGCATTTATGACGGCGGTCGCCGAGGCGGACCGCAAAAGGAGAGTGTTGTGAAGCCCAATGATTTGCCCTACAACATGCCCGACGCCCATGGGCATTTCGGACCGTACGGGGGCAGCTTTGTCTCCGAGACGCTATCGCAGGCGCTCGAAGATCTCCGGGCCTTGTATGAAGAGGTTCGTCACGACAGGGCGTTCCAAGAGGAATTCCAACGAGAGCTCAAGCACTTCGTTGGCCGTCCGTCGCCGATTTATCACGCCAAGCGCTGGTCCGAGCAACTCGGTGGCGCGCAAATCTACTTCAAGCGCGAAGACCTCAATCACACAGGCGCCCACAAGGTGAACAACACCATTGGCCAGGCACTTCTCGCGAAGCGCATGGGCAAGCCCCGTGTGATTGCCGAAACGGGTGCCGGCCAGCACGGTGTTGCAACAGCCACAGTGGCGGCTCGTTTCGGAATGAAGTGTGTGGTCTATATGGGATCCACCGATGTGGCCCGGCAGGCCGCCAATGTCTATCGAATGAAGTTGCTTGGTGCCGAAGTGGTGCCGGTAGAGAGTGGCTCAAAGACACTCAAAGACGCATTGAATGAGGCCATGCGCGATTGGGTGACCAATGTGGAGAACACCTTCTACATTATTGGCACGGTGGCCGGCCCACACCCTTACCCAATGATGGTTCGCGATTTCAACTCGGTGGTGGGCAAAGAGTGCCTCTGGCAGATGCCCGAGATGATCGGCCGCCAACCCGATATGGTGCTGGCCTGTGTCGGTGGTGGCAGCAATGCCATGGGAATCTTCTACGATTACATCAACGAGCCAGGCGTTGCCCTGGTCGGTGTTGAGGCCGGCGGCGAGGGCATCGACTCGGGTCACCATGCGGCCTCGCTCTCGGCGGGAACGCCCGGTGTGTTGCATGGCAATCGCACCTACCTCCTTCAAGATGCCAACGGACAAATCATCGAGACGCACTCGGTCTCGGCCGGTCTCGATTACCCCGGCGTGGGCCCGGAGCACGCTTGGCTCAAAGACAATGGGCGTGCAAGCTACGTGCCCATCAACGACAAGGACGCATTGCAGGCCTTCCACGACTGCTGTCGCATTGAGGGAATCATTCCTGCGCTAGAGACCAGTCATGCAATCGCCTATGCCGCCAAGGTGGCGCCCTCCATGGCCAAGGACAAAGTCATTCTGGTGAATATGTCGGGCCGAGGCGACAAAGACATGCATACCGTGGCCCAGGCCAGTGGAATGACTCTCTAATGTCGCGTCTGGCTGCGCGTTTTGAATCCCTGGCTGCACAGGGCCGAAAGGCGCTCATTCCCTATGTAACCGCGGGCGATCCCTCGCGTGAGCAGACCATCGAGGTCATGCATGCGCTGGTTCGGGCGGGCGCCGATGTCATTGAACTCGGTGTCCCCTTCTCAGATCCCATGGCCGATGGCCCGGTGATTCAACGCTCGAGTGAGCGAGCCCTTGAGCGAGGTGTCTCCCTCAAAGACTGTTTAGACTGGGTCGAGGGGTTTCGCAAGTCAGATGCCAACACGCCCGTGGTGCTCATGGGTTATGCCAATCCTGTCGAGCGCATGGGCACGAAGGCCTTCGTCGAGCGGGCCAAGTCGGTGGGTGTCGATGGCGTGCTCATTGTGGATTACCCCCCGGAAGAGTGCGAGGCCTTTGGCCTGGCCTGTCGCGAAGCGGGCATCGATCTTATTTTCTTGCTGGCCCCCACCTCATCGAATGAGCGCATGGACCAGGTGGCCCGCATTGGTTCTGGCTACCTCTATTACGTGTCCCTTCGAGGGGTCACTGGTGCAGCCAATCTCGATGCCACCGATGTCGCCGAGAAGGTCAAGCGAATTCGCTCGCATACCCAGATGCCCATTGGCGTTGGCTTTGGCATCTCAGATGCCACTTCAGCCAAGGCCATTGGTCAGCATGCAGATGCGGTGGTCATTGGCAGCGCACTGATTCGCCTAATGGAGTCTTCGGTTAAAGAGAAGTCCGATCCGATCAAGTCGCTGGAGTCTTTTCTGCGTTCGATTCGAGTGGCACTCGATGAGCTCGCGCCAGCCAAATAGGAGATGCTGTTCCCATGAGTTGGATTGAGAAGATTCTTCCCCCGCGGATTCAACAGACCGAGGGACGTCGGCGCAGCGTTCCCGAAGGGGTCTGGCTCAAGTGCCCATCTTGCGATGCCGTGCTCTACCGCGACGACCTCGGGAAGAACCTCCAGGTCTGCCCAAGCTGCGCACATCACATGCGCATTCGCGCTCGGGTGCGCCTTGACCAACTGCTCGACCCAGAGAATCGATCTGAGATTGGCCAGGAGGTCGAGCCCATCGACAGCCTCAAGTTCAAAGACAGCCGCCGCTATCCCGAGCGGCTACAGGAGGCGCAGCAGCAGACCAGCGAATCCGATGCAATGGTGGTGATGTCGGGCAGCATTTTGGGTGTGCCGGTGGTGGTGGCATGTTTTGAGTTCGAGTTCATGGGTGGCTCCATGGGCTCGGTGGTGGGCGAGCGTTTTGTTCGGGGTGTCGAGACCGCCTTGGTCCATCGTGTGCCGTTTATATCCATTGCCGCCAGTGGCGGCGCACGCATGCAAGAGGGCTTGCTCTCGCTCATGCAGATGGCCAAGACCACTGCGGCCATCCAGCAACTCGCATCGGCAAAGCTGCCGTATGTGTCTGTTCTCACCGATCCGACCATGGGTGGGGTCTCGGCAAGTTTTGCCTTTGTGGCAGATGTCGTCATCGCAGAGCCCAAGGCACTCATTGGCTTTGCGGGCCCTCGAGTCATCGAGCAGACCGTTCGCGAGCGCCTTCCCGAGGGGTTTCAGCGGGCCGAGTTCTTGCTCGAGAAGGGCGCTGTGGATCGCATTGTGGACCGTCGTCAGATGCGAGACGAGCTCGCGGGCATGCTCACTATTCTTCAGCAACAAGCCTTGAGCGCTTGATCCTGCGCTCCTCTCAGCCTCTTCTGTTTTCAGTCTCTTCGCTTTTTATTACCAAGCACCCCCCTCAGGCGCAATGAGCGATTCTGTGGCTGACCAGGACGTACTCCAGGGCTGGCTCACGCGGCTCGAGCAGTCGGCGCCTGCCATTCGAATGTCCCTCGATTCTCTGGAGCCAGTGGCCCGCGAGATGGGATTTCAATTCGATGCCCTGGGTCTTCGCCTCTCCTGTAGTGTGGTGGTGGTCGGTGGAACCAATGGGAAGGGGTCGACTTGCGCCTTCATGGAATCGATTGCCTTGGCCGCGGGCTACAAGACGGCGGTATACAGCTCACCCCATCTGCTCTGTTTTGAAGAGCGCCTGAGAATCAACGGGGAGAACAGCACAGCCAAGGACTGGATTAAGGCATTTGCTCGGGTTGAGAAGGCGCAGTCGGCCTGCGAGAGTCCGCTGAGTTACTTCGAGTTCGTGACCCTTGCGGCGATTGCCATGGTCGATGGATCGCCCCCAGATCTTGCGATCTTCGAGATTGGCATGGGCGGTCGACTCGATGCGGTGAATCTTCTCGCCAACGATGCGGCGGTTCTCACCTCGGTTGATTTGGACCACCAGGCCTATTTAGGCGACACCCGAGAGAAGATTGGTTGGGAGAAGGCCCACATCGCGCGAGCGGGCAGGCCCTTTGTGGTGGGCGACCCAACGCCGCCTGCGTCTGTCATGGAGGTTGCGCAGAAACAGGGCGGCTTGCCCTGCATGCTGGGTCGGGACTTCTCCTTTCAGGGTGATCGGCAGCAGTGGTCATGGACGGGCAGGCAGCAGCGAAGAAATGCGCTGGCTTACCCGGCATTGCGCGGGGCCAATCAGTTGCTCAATGCCAGCAGCGCATTGGCAACCTTTGAATGCCTGGCCGATCGCTTGCCGATCTCGCAGGGCGCAGTTCGTGAGGGCCTTGCAAAGGTGAGCCTGCCCGGCCGCTTTCAGGTGCTGCCGGGTCAACCGGCTGTGGTTCTCGATGTCGCCCACAATCCTCACGCGGCCGGAGTCTTGGCGGCCAACCTCGATCAGATGGGCTTCTATCCCAAGACGATTGCGGTGGTTGGTCTGCTCGCCGATAAGGATGCCAGGGGCGTCTTCGAGCGGCTTCACCCCCGTGTGGATGCCTGGTGTCTTGCCGACCTCTCGGATGCCCAGGCGGGCAGTCGGGCGCGCTCTGCCGATGCCCTGCGAGTGATTCTGCAGGAAGTTCTCAGTGCGTCCCCCAGCGACAAACGCCAGGGCCTCCCCCCGGTCGAAGTCTTCATCGACTCGACTCCGCCAGAGGCCCTCGCGCGGGCGCAATCGCTCGCTGAGCCCAGTGATAGACTCGTGGTCTTCGGATCATTCTTGATGGTTGCATCGGTCTGGTCTGTTGCTCAGAAAATAGGCCAGGCCCCGCACGCTCCCCATGCCCACTGACTTCGAGCCAGATTTAGCGGATTTATCCGATTCAAGGGGTTCGGCATCCGACCCACTGGCCGATCACAAGCGCCGCGCCCGTTGGCGATTCGTTGGGGCCTTCATCTTCTGCGCGGCCTCTGCAGGCCTTGCACTGACCATCCTCGAGAGTGAGCCGCGTCCCCTCGCACAGGACTTTATTCTTCGTTGGCCCTCGGCACCCGAGGCGGGTCGCCCAGGGCATGAGCCTGCTGTTTTAGCCGGTGAGCCATCCAAGGCCGAAACCCCCAAGGCGCCAGCAGTTGCCACCGAGTCTGCTCCGCCCAAGTCCGCCAAGCCTGATTCGAAGTCGGACGCCAAACCCGACGCCAAACCGGAAGCAAAACCGGAGGTCAAGCCGGAAGCCAAGCGCGATCCTCCCAAATCCGACTCACCCAAGGCCGACTCACCCAAGGCCGACTCACCCAAGGCAGCGCCGAACCACTATGTTCAGGTGGGTGCCTACAACACCCGCTCCTCCGCGGAGACCACGCGCCGAAAACTCGAGGCATCGGGCCACAAGGTTTCGGTCTCCACCGTTTCCACCGCCGATGGCGTTCGTTACCGCGTTCGAGTGGGGCCCTTCGATGCCGCCGAGGCCGATTCCGTTCGAGCCCGCGCGAAGTTGCAGGGCTACGATGCCATTCTGATTCGACCCGAGTCCAAGGGAGCCAGGTAATGGGAGTCTGCCCATGAGCGATGGCAACTGGATTGACATTGTCTGCGCGGTCATTATGTTGGCCTCGATCCTCCTATCGATCCTTCGTGGGCTCATTCAAGAGGTGGCCTCGTTGGCGGTCTGGATCCTGGCCTTGGTGGCCGCAAGCCGTCTTGCCGAGTTTGCTGCAGACCCTTTTCGCGAAAGCGTGCCCGAGGCGGTTGCCCTCACACTGGGCTTTCTAACTGTGCTCATCATTACCCTCTTGGTGGGTCGATTGGTCACGGCCGCCATCAAGGGATTGGTTCATGCGGTGGGTGGCAATGTGATTGATCGCATCTTGGGAATTACCTTCGGACTCGCACGCGGCATGGTCATCATCACGGTGCTTGCGGTGATGGGAGCCATGACGCCCTTGGTGACTCAGCCCACCTGGAAGGAAGCCAGGGTGCGGCCGGCTCTTGAGTTCTCGATTCAGGTGGCGGCACCATGGATGCCCGCTTTTATTGCCTCTCGTGTTTCACTTGCTACCCCTGCATCTCCACCCATTGAAATTCTTGGAAGGCCCTAGGCTATGTGCGCTGTCGTTGGAATTGTTGCCACCTCACCGGTCAATCAATCGCTCTACGACTCGCTATTGCTGATGCAACACCGCGGCCAGGATGCGGCGGGTATTGCCACGGCCCAAGGCAAGCGTGTTCATCTAGCAAGGGGAATGGGGCTGGTTCGAGATGTGTTTCGCACACGCGATATGCGCAATCTCTTGGGTGAGATGGGTGTGGGCCATGTGCGTTATCCCACGGCCGGCAGTGCCATGAGTTCTGAGGAGAGTCAGCCCTTCTATGTGAATGCGCCCTTTGGAATTGTGTTGGGCCACAACGGCAACCTCACCAATGCCCCTGAGTTGCAAGAAGATATGTACCAGCGCGATCGACGGCACATCAATACCGAGTCCGATTCCGAGGTGCTGTTGAATGTCTTTGCCCACGAGTTGCAACAGGCGGTGCATGGCTTGAACCTCGACCCAGATGCCGTATTTGCGGCCGTCTCTGTTTTACAGCGACGCACTCGTGGGGCCTACGCCTGCGTGGCGATGATTCCCGGCTTTGGAGTGATTGGGTTTCGCGACCCCTATGGCATTCGCCCGCTGGTCCTTGGCGAGCGCGATTCCGACCAGGGCATGGATTACATGCTTGCATCGGAGTCGGTGGCCCTAGAGGCCTTGGGATTCCAGTTGGTTCGCGATGTGAACCCAGGTGAGTGCGTGGTGATTACCGAGGAGCGAGAGCTCTTTTCAAAGGCCTGCGGGCCCACCTCGAGTTTGAACCCTTGTGTTTTTGAGTTCGTTTATTTCGCTCGGCCCGATTCCCAGATTGATGGGGTCTCGGTCTACGATGCCCGACTGCGAATGGGAGAGACCCTTGCCGAGAAGGTGGCCCGTGCCTTCCCCAAGGGTGACATTGATGTGGTCATGCCCATTCCCGACTCAAGCCGGCCTGCGGCCATGCAGCTGGCCATGCGCTTGAATGTGCCTTACCGCGAGGGTTTTATTAAGAACCGTTATGTGGGCCGCACCTTCATCATGCCCGGCCAAGAGGTGCGCAAGAAGTCGGTGCGACAGAAGCTCAATGCCATGGCCTCCGAGTTCAAGGGCAAGCGGGTATTGATTGTCGATGACTCCATTGTTCGCGGCACGACCAGTCGCGAGATCGTGAGCATGGCACGTGAGTCGGGCGCCAAGAGCGTGATCTTTGCCTCGGCCGCACCGCCTGTGCGCTTCCCGAATGTCTACGGCATTGACATGCCCACCCGCAAAGAGCTCATTGCCCATGGGCGCAGCGATGAGGAGATCTGCAAGGCCATTGGGGCAGATCACCTGATCTATCAAGACATTGAAGAGATGAAGGCCGACGTGAGAGGATTTAACCCATTGATTGGTGGGCTCGAGGCCTCTTGTTTCGATGGCAACTACATCACGGGCGATGTCACTCCGGCCCTGCTTGATCGACTCGAGTCCTCTCGGATTGCGGAGCGTTGACTAGGAATATTTAAGAATGCTTAAGAAGGTTCAGGAAGGTCTTGTAAGGCTTAGGAAGGCACAAGAATGAGCAAAAAACCCACCAAGCAGTTTGCGACCCGCGCCGTGAGAGACGGCACGCATCGCTCCGCCTTTGGTGAGCACTCCGAGGCCATGTTCCTGACTTCGAGCTTTGTTTTTGACGATGCGGAGCAGGCGGCGCGACGCTTCCAGAATCAGGAGGAGGGGCCGGTCTACTCTCGGTTTACCAATCCCTCGGTACAGATGTTCGAAGAGCGCCTGGCCTCCCTTGAAGGGGCCGAGGATTGCGTGGCCACGGCCACGGGCATGTCGGCCATTCTTGCGGTCTGCCTGGGCCTGCTTAAGTCGGGCGATGAGATCGTCACTACGGGCAGCCTCTTTGGCGCCACCATTCAACTCTTCGATAACTTCATTGCGAAGTTTGGTGTCAAGGTGCGCTATGTCTCGCTAACCGATCCCGGGGAGTGGCAGGCCGCCATCGGCCCAAACACGCGGCTCTTTTATTTGGAGACGCCATCGAACCCACTCACAGAGATTGCCGACCTGCAGGCCATTGGTGAGATTGCCCGCAAGGCCGGTGTAATCACCGTGGTCGACAACTGCTTCTGCACGCCCGCCCTGCAACAGCCGCTTGATTACCCCATTGATTTGGTCTTGCATTCGGCCACGAAGTACATCGATGGCCAGGGCAGGGTGCTGGGGGGAGCGGTGGCCGGGCCCAGGTCATTGGTCAAAGAGGTGCGGCAGGTGGTTCGCACTTGCGGTCCGTCGATGTCGCCATTCAATGCATGGGTGTTGCACAAGTCACTCGAGACACTTGCCGTTCGGATGCGGGCCCACAGCGAGTCGGCATTGCAGATTGCCAAGTGGTTAGAGGCGCAGCCCATGGTTGAGCGTGTGCTCTATCCCGGCCTGCCCAGTCATCCGCAGCATGCGTTGGCCATGCGGCAGCAGAGCACGGGCGGAGCGATTGTCTCTTTCGAGATTAAGGGCAAGTCTCCCGAGGCCTCACGCGATCTAGCCTATCGGCTGGTCAACTCAGTCGAGATCTTCTCGCGCACCGGTAATTTAGGGGACACCCGCAGCATCATCACCCACCCGGGTTCCACCACGCATGGACGCATTAGCGAAGAGGCGCGCCAGCGTGCGGGCATTCGCCAAGGATTGATTCGCTTGGCGGTGGGCTTGGAAGATGTTGACGATCTGATTGCCGATTTGAAGCAGGGGCTGGCCGCCTAGTCGACATTAGCCGTGAATGCGCCGAAAACCGGTGATCTTCGGGCCCCAATAACTGCTCACCAGGCTCTCGAGTCGAACCGTTCCCCCCTCGGTGGGCGCATGTACAAAGCGGTTTTGGCCAATGTAGATGCCGACATGGGAGTATTCCTTGCCGGTGGTATTGAAGAAAACAAGGTCTCCCGGGAGTCGGTCCTCGGCGGGCACTTCGCGGCCAGACGACCACATCTTCTCCACAGTGCGCGGCAGTGTCTTGCCCGTGGCACGACGCATCACGTAAACCACCAGGCCGCTGCAATCAAACCCACCCGCGGGCGTATTGCCTCCCCATCGATAGGGCGTGCCCACCAAAGAGAAGGCATGCAGTGCGGGCTCGGCGAAGCCCTTCTCTGTGGCCTCCAGCCTTGCAGGCGGAAGGTCTGAGCGACGGGTGCCGGAAATAGGCGCCGGGGTCGATGAGCCCAAAAATCCCGCACAGCCGGAGACAAGCAGCGGGGAGAATGCAGCGATGAGCAGGAGCAGTCGACGTTGTTTAACGGTAGATGTCACGTCGATTGCCTGCTGATTAGCGAACTCTCAATTGTCTCGGTAAGACGTATTGCGAGCATGGTCGAACCTCTTTTGTGAAAATGTGACCGCCATAGATAGACAGCGTCGACTCTATCAGCCACTAGAGAGAATCGTGCTCCCTTTGTCCCGCCACTAACGAAAATCCCTCGACTCGGTCGCCAAGAGGCCGAGCGCCTCTGCCAGTAAAGGGGTGTGGTCCTCTATGCGCATGGCCAAGAGGTTCAAGACCTGACCGGGTGCATCGCGTGGAATATTTTCATCGCGCTGCCAACGCCCATAAACAGTAATGAGTTGGCCATGCAGGGTGGGGTGCCGATACCGATCGAGCACATCGGGCCAGACCACCACATTGATTCGTCCGGTCTCATCTTCGAGTGTCATAAAGAGAATGCCCTTGGCGGTGCTCGGCCGCTGACGATGCGTGACCAGTCCACTGGCTCGGGCGAGCCGGCCGTGGGGGTAGTTACGCAGGGTGGCCATTGAGAGACTCTGGAATCGTTGCGTGAGCATGGGCCGCAGGAGCGAGAGGGGGTGTGTGCCCAGGCTCAGTCCAAGGCTTGCGTAGTCACTCACCATGTCTTGGGCCTGGCTGGGTGCGGGCAGTAAGCCGGGTGCCAAGGCAGGCTCCTTGGATTTGGCATGGGCCAAGAATGCATGGCTGCGCTCATGGCCTGCGGCCTGCCAGTTGGCATCGTGCCGATGGGCCGACAAGCCACTGAGTGCATTGGCTGCGGCCAGGGCCTCGAGTTCTTGCTTGGAGAGACTCGCACGATCGGCCAGGGCCTGAATGCTCTCAAAGCAACCATCTTCTTCGCGTGCATGAACCAGTCGAAGCGCGGCGGCCTCTGGCAGGCCGGCCACCATGTGAAGACCAAGCCGAACGGCCCATAGTGAGACCCGCTCAGCGCGATTCTCACCATCCCCACCATTCCCGCCGTATGCACCATACGAATCAGGGGGTTCAAGGCCTGTGAACCAATGGCTGTGATTGACATGCACGCCATGCACCACCACGCCATGGTCTTGGGCATCTCGCACCAACTGGGCCGGAGCATAAAAACCCATGGGCTGGGCATTGAGCAAGGCCGCCAAGAAGGCATCGGGATGATGCCGCTTGAGCCAACAACTCACATAAACAAGCAGCGCAAAGCTGGCCGCATGCGATTCTGGAAAGCCGTATTCGCCAAAGCCCTCGATCTGTGCAAAGACCCGCTGGGCAAACTCGCGTGTGTAGCCACGCATGAGCATGCCGTTGATGACTTTGTCGTGGAATGGTCCAAGACTTCCACGCCGTCGCCAGGCGGCCATGGCCCGTCGCAGCTGATCGGCCTCGCCGGCTGTGAAGCCCGCTGCCAAGATGGCCAGCTGCATGACTTGCTCTTGAAAGATGGGCACGCCCAGTGTTCGCTCTAGGGCCTGTTGAACCGCAGGGCTTGGGTAGTCGATGGGCTCCAAGCCTTGGCGTCGACGCAGATAGGGGTGAACCATTCCACCTTGAATGGGCCCAGGCCGAACAATGGCGGTTTCAATGACCAAGTCGTAGAAGCATGCGGGCTTGAGTCGGGGCAGCATGCTCATCTGCGCACGTGACTCAATCTGAAAAACACCCATGGTGTCGGCGGCCTGAATCATTCGATAGGTCTCCTGGTCTTCGGCAGGCACCTCTTGCATGGCCATAGAGCGGGGCTGGCCATGGACATCTTGCAGGCCCCTTTTTTCTCCCACGAATTCCAGGGCGCGGCGAATGGCAGAGAGCATGCCCAAGGCCAAGACATCGACCTTCAAAAGGCCCAAGGCATCGATGTCGTCTTTGTCCCACTGCAGCACCGTGCGATCGGCCATGCTGGCGTTCTCCACCGGAACCAGATCACTCAATCGGTGGCGTGCAATGACAAACCCACCCACATGCTGAGAGAGATGGCGAGGGAAGCCCACAAGAGCTGTGCTCAGCCTGGCCCATTGCTCAAGTGATTTGTGGTCGGGCAATTCGGGCAGCGGTTCGGCCAGTGGCAATTGGGCACGTCTTGCGAGGCCCTCTTCAATATTGGTCTGAAGGCCCTCTGCAGAGATGACCTTGCCATCCCACCAGCTGTAACCCTTGGCGGCCTCATCAATGAGGGTGGGATGAACCCCCAGGGCCTTTCCCGTATCGCGTAGTGCCGAGCGGGGCCGGTAACGAACAATGGCTGCGGCCAGTGCGGCCCGATGCCTGCCGTATTTCTGGTAGATGTACTGAATCACTTCCTCGCGTCGCTGGTGTTCGAAGTCGACATCGATGTCAGGCGGCTCATTGCGCTCTTTGGAGATGAAGCGTTCAAACAGCATGCTCATGCGAGAAGGGTCGACCTCGGTGATGCCCAGGCAATAACAAACGGCCGAGTTGGCCGCCGAGCCGCGGCCTTGGCAGGCAATGCCCTTGGAGCGGGCAAAGGCCACGATGTCGTAGACCGTGAGGAAGTAAGGCTCGTAATGCATTTCGTGGATGAGTTGCAGCTCGTGCTCAATCTGCTGGCGCACCTTGGCAGGCATTCCCTCGGGATGGGTCTGCTTGGGAAAGCGCTGCTGAGCCCCGTCTTCTGTGAGGTGGCGCAGCCACTGGGTGGGCGTGAGGCCCGCGGGGACAATCTCGTCGGGGTATTCGTAGCGCAGTTCATCCAGAGAAAACGAACACTGCGCTGCGAGTGCCACGGCATTGGCCAGCATGACCGATGGGTAGAGGCGGGCGAGTCGAAGCCTTGGCCGCAGATAGGCCTCGGCATTGGCAAGCAGCCGACGGCCGCAGTCTTGCAGAGGCAGCCCATGGCCAATCGCACCAACGAGATCGGTGATCGGCTTGTCGCGTCGATGGGCCATGCGGGCCTGGCCCACAGCCACTGCATCAATGCGCAGCAGGCTGCCCAGGGCCTGGAGTTGATGGAGCCATGCACGGTCATCGGCACGAAGTTGAAGACAGACCCCAATGCGCAGCCGATCCTTTAGACAAGACTTCAGCCACTGGGCGGTGGAGTGCAACTGGCCCTCGGACTGCGATGGGTCTTGGGCATTGGGCAGCCAGATGGCCCAGCAGTCTTCCAAGGCCTGTTGTTCCAAGTCTTCTCGTGTGAGTTGGTAGTGGCCCTTCTCTGCGCGGCCCCGGCCCAGGGTGATGAAGTGACACAACTGCTGCCAGCCTTTTTTGTTGCGCACAAGAAAGGCCAGTTGCGGTCCTTGTTCGAGATGAAACTGCGCCCCATGAACAATGGGCAGTCCCACCGCCTGTCCTGCCAGATGGGCCCGCACACTGCCCGAGACACTGGCCTCATCGGTAATGGCCAGTGCCTTGTAGCCCAGCAACTTGGCCCGTGCGACCAGGTCTTCGGGATGCGAGCCCCCGAATTGAAAGTGAAAGTTACTCGAGCAGACCAGTTCGGCGTAATCCATGGAATGCGTGACCAGAGATAACTTGGGGTGGCTTGGGTGGATGGAGTGAGTTGGGTGGCTTGGGTGAGTTGGAGCTAGCCAAAGAAGCCATGCAAGAACCAGTCGTGCCCGGGTGTGCGAAAGACCCAGACCAGCCGTTGGTCGTGTGTCTCGGCCACAAAGTAGTCGCGTGCAAAGGGGTCACTCCACCAGTCGGACTCAATGCGCTCGGGGCCGGCACGAAGTCGAAGGGGCCCTTGGTAAATGGGCCGCTCCTTCTGCACAGACAGGGCCACGGGGGACTCGAGCAGCCAGATGGGCCGCGGTGGTTGGCTGGCCATGGGTTGCGCCAGACCGAGCGTGGGGGACTTGGCAGCAGGCCCTGATTTTTGATTCTCTTTCCAAGGAATGAGTTGACTTGCGGCCTCGGGCCGATGGCTATTGATTTCTTGAATTCGCAGCACCTGCGATTGGCCAAGCCGTGCAGAGAGTCGCTCGCAGAGTTCTTGTATGCCTTGGTTCTCGCGTGCAGGATTGCTCTGCGGAAAGAGTTCTTCGTTGTGATGGGCAAGGGGCAGGGGGTTGTCCAAACGCAGTGCAATGCCACTGACTGCTGCCGTGAGCGCTGTCTGAGAGAGTGACTCGCTCAGCAGCCGTTGAATGCGCGAGGCCTCGCGGCTTGGCTCGGCCAGGCCGATGCAGAGTTCTTGGCTTTGTCGTCGTCCTTGATGAAACACAAAGCGATATTCGGTCACAGCCGCTTGCATGCCAGCCAGCCAGGCGAGGCCTTCTTCTAAGAGCCGCAGGCAGCCTGTTTCAAGAAGGCCCTTGGAGTCGGTGGGCAGGGCGAGTTCGAGGCCCTGCTCGAAAATGGCTGGGGCATGAATGGCCTGCCGTGGGTCGGCCCGTTCTCCGAGTGCGGCCTCGATGGCTGCAACAAACCCAGCACCGAATCGTTGCCGCAACCCCGCACGGGGAAGCTTTAAGACGGGGCCGAGGTCTCGAATGCCCATGCGGGCGAGTCGATCGAGGTGGGGGTGCGCTTCAACAATAGAAGACAGTGGAATGCGATGCGTCTGGCCTTTTGCGATAGGGCTCTGGAGAAGCCATTCTGCGAGTCGAGCCGTGTGGGCCTGCTGCATTTGAACCGCCTTGGGTGGCCAGCCAAGCCGCTGCCAACCCTGCGTGAGTTGACCAAGGAGTGGCTCGAGGCCTCCCCATAAACGCAGGCTGGGGCCGACTTCGAGTAAGACGGTGTCGTGCCACTGGCCCAGGCAGACATCGGGCGTGAACTGCAGGGCCCACTGCGCCATGCGCAGGCGCACCGACTCGAAGGACTCAGTGGGGCTGAGTCGAACGCAGTCCGGTGGGATGACTGGTGGCGAAGGACTGGTGCTGGGGAACTGGCATGCGATCCAAAGCATGGGCCTCTTCCAGAGGACGCATTGCCCGACTGGCAATGGGCAGGTTCACATAGATGGGTTCTGCGGCAACGGGACCACGCCGCTTGAGCAATTGAACGGCCAGGCCGGGATACTGCCTTGGCAGCAGGGCCAGGCGCAGTGGCGCAGGCGAGGGCTGGTCTTGTGCTTGCAGGGGGCGAAACAAAAAGACGGGCCCCTGGGCCTGGCGTGCGGCCAGTTGAAAACGGCGCAGTGCCTCGTGGGGGGTGGGCTCGTCGATCCAGGCCAGAAGGGCGCCGAAGTGGTTGGAGCGCAGGCTTTGTTCAATGGCCCAGAGCCGGTCGCTGGCGCGGCGTGCACGCACCACTAGGCATTGATTGAGCTGAATGCCCAAGGCCGAGAGGGCGGGTGCATGCGGCAGTTGGGGAGGCGCCAGCATGATGATCTGTTTGTTGGCACGGGTGAGCCTCTGAAGGGCAGGGGCCAGGAGTCGCAACTCGCCCACGCCCATGGCCCGTACGAGCAGCTCGGTGAGGTGGCCCACTGGCCAGCCGCCACCAGGGAGCTGTGCATCGAGTGTTTTGTGGCCACTGGCAATAGAGGGCATGACCAGGCTGCTGGGGGGGCTGGAGGCCCGCCAGACATCGGGGTGTTGGTTGAGCATTGGGTTAAACACGGCGGATGACCCCCACACCGAGTCCTTCAAGGGCAATGGCCTGTTTGTCGGCATTGACCACAATGGGTTTGAACTCTGGGTTGTCGGGCCGCAGTGTGATGAGGCTGCCCTTTTGTTCAAACCACTTCACTGTGACTTCATCTTCTACGCGTGCGACCACCAGCTGGCCGTTGCGAACGGGCTGGCCTGCACGAAGTTTTTGCACCGCGAGCAAGTCGCCATCGAGAATGCCGGCATCGCGCATGCTCATGCCGCGCACTTTCAGGAGGTAGTCGGGCTGGCTTTTAAACAAGCCGGCATCGAGGCTGTGATGCGACTCAATGTGTTCGGTGGCGAGAACGGGAGAGCCCGCGGCCACACGGCCAATGAGTGGCAGGCGCAGGCTTTGAAGGCTATTTTGTAGGGTGTCTTCAAGCAGCCGGATGCTGCGCGAGGCGCCGGCGACCATGGAGATGGCGCCTTTTCGAACCAGGGCCTTGAGGTGTTCTTCGGCCGCGTTGGGGGATCGAAAGCCCAGGGCCTGGCAGATTTCAGCCCGGGTAGGTGGGAACCCGGTGTCTGAAATATGCGTTTCGATGAATGAGAGAATCTTTTGCTGGCGGTCGGTGAGGTTTTTCATACTGAATATTTATACAGTACTTTTAACCTCCCCTCAAGCCCTTTTTTGTTTCCTTTTTTCTTGGCCGTCTCCCTTCGTCTTCTAATCGAACCTCTTATTCAAGCGACATGTCCATCTTTTCTTCGCCCTTGCTGGCCAATCTTCCGGTTTCTTCCTTCGCCATGGTCATGGGCCTCTCGGGGTTGGCCCTGGTCTGGGGCCGTGTGGCCAATATGGGCTGGCTGCCTGGCTGGGCACCGCTCTTGGCCAAGGCCTTTGGTCTGCTGGCCTGTGCAGTCTTTGTGCTGCTCTTGGTGCTTTACTTAAAGAAGATGGTCTCGCGTGGTCAGGATGTCTTGGCCGAGTGGCACCACCCTGTGAAGTCGGCCTTCTTCGCGGCGGTGGCGGTCTCGTTCGCACTCATCGGAGCAGTCTGCCTGGGCCTCTTCGCCCCACTCGCATTGCCTATCTGGGCGGTGGGTGCGCTCTTGCAACTCATCATCATGGTCATGGTGCTCAATGCATGGATCCATCGTGAAGGCCTGCAGCCCGCCCATGCGAATCCGGCCTGGTTTATTCCCGCGGTGGCCAATGTGGTGATCCCCCTGGGCGGGGTTGGGCTGGGTTACATCGAAATTTCATGGTGGTTTTTCGCCGTGGGCATTTTGTTCTGGGTGGTCATGCTCACGGTGGTGATGGGGCGCCTTCTCTTTGTACAACCCCCCATGCCCGAGCGGCTCACCCCCACCTTGTGCATCTTGCTTGCGCCACCGGCGGTGGGCTTTCTCTCATGGATGCTGCTCACGGGTCAGCACCCCGATGGCCGGCCCATTGATGTCACCGGCCACATCCTCTTTGGTATTACACTCTTCTTTGCCATCTTCTTGGCCTCACAGATTCGGCACTTCATGCGCCTGCCGTTCTTTCTGTCGTGGTGGGCCTTCTCATTTCCTGTGGCCGCATTCACAGCGGCCACCTTGGTCTATAGCCGCTTTGTGGACTCGCCCTGGATGACCGCACTGGCCGCCCTCATGCTGGGCCTCTCGACACTGCTGATTATTTGGCTGCTACTGCGGACCGTTGTGGCGGTGGTGCGCCATGAGCCGCAACTGGTCGATTAAAACGCCGAATGTTTTTTATGAGGTTCGACTACATCCCCTGATACTCGGGCCCACTGCCGCCCTCGGGCGTCACCCAGACAATGTTCTGGCGGGGGTCCTTGATGTCGCAGGTCTTGCAGTGAACGCAATTCTGCGCATTGATTCGAAGCGAGGCCCCCTCGGTTGCTGCATTGGTGGGCTGGCCACTGGCATCGAGGTATTCATACACCGCGGCGGGGCAGTAGCGCGACTCGGGGCCCGCGTACTGGGCGAGGTTGACCGAGACAGGAATGCCCGCATCTCTTAGCGTGAGGTGGCAGGGCTGGTTCTCTTCATGGTGGGTGCCCGATAGAAACACCGACGAGAGCCGATCAAAGGTAATTTGCCCATCGGGCTTGGGATACACAATGGGCTGGTGATTTTCAGCGGGCTCGAGTTTTAAGTGATCGGCTGTGTCGTTGTGCAGAGTCCATGGGGCCTTGCCACCAAAAAGTGTCTGATCAATGCCCACAAGAAGTGTGCCGAGCCAGAGCCCCTTGGACATTGCGGGCTTGAAGTTGCGCGCGCGGTACAACTCATCGAACAACCAAGAGTCTTTGAATTTTGTCTCGTAGGACTCGAGCCCCTTGGTTTTGCGGTCGGCCCGCAATGCATCGACACAGGCCTCGGCCGCGAGCATGCCGCTCTTGATCGCGGCATGGCTGCCCTTGATTCGAGAGGCGTTGAGAAAGCCCGCATCACAGCCAATTAAGGCGCCGCCTGGGAATACCAGGCGCGGAAGGCTATTGAGGCCGCCTGCTGTCAGCGCCCGGGCCCCGTACCCAATGCGACGGCCCGATTCGAGCAGCGGTGCAATGGTCGAGTGGGTCTTCCAGCGCTGGAACTCTTCGAAGGGCGAGAGCCAGGGATTCTTGTAACCCAGGCCAACCACCAGGCCCAGGGCCACGCGCTTCTTATCGAGGTGGTAGATGAAACCGCCGCCATAGGTCTGTGAATCCAGCGGCCAGCCAGCGGTATGAACCACCTGGCCTGGTTGGTGCAGCGGTGAGGAGACCTCCCAGAGTTCTTTAATGCCAATGCCATAGCTCTGTGGGTCGGAATCCGAATCAAGTGCAAAACGGCTGATCACCTCTTTGCCCAGGTGGCCGCGCGCGCCCTCGGCCAGAAGTGTGAATTGGCCCATGAGTGCCATGCCCGCCTGGAACTGGGCCGTGGGCTCACCATTGCGGTCTCGACCCATGTCGCCTGTAATCACACCGCAGACCTCGCCCGCCTCGTTGTAGCAGAGTTCGGCTGCGGCAAAGCCTGGATAGATCTCCACGCCAAGGGCCTCGGCCTGCTCGCCGAGCCAGGCGGTGAGCAACGAGAGGCTAATAATGCGGTGGCCCTTGTTCTTAAAGCAGTTCGGCAGCATCCAGTCGGGCACCGCCTGACCACCCGAGGCACCAAGAAACAGGAAATGGTCCTCGGTGACTTCAACACCCATCGGGGCACCCTGCGAGGCCCAGTCGGGCAGCAACTCTGTAAGGGCACGGGTGTCCATGACCGCACCCGAGAGAATATGCGCGCCCACTGCCGATGCCTTCTCCAGAACACAGACCGAGATCTCTTGCCCGCGGGTCTGGGCAAGCTGTTTGATTCGAATGGCCGCAGACAGACCAGCGGGTCCGGCGCCCACAATCACTACATCGAACTGCATAGATTCGCGTTCCAAAGACTTCCCCAATTCCATGGCTTTGCCGATAATGGCTCGGCACCCTATTGTAGGAGGCCCAAGGCCACTATGAATAAAGTCTTCACCAATGCCCAGGTGGCCTTACAGGATGTTCTTCGCGATGGCATGACCTTGGCCATTGGTGGCTTTGGAATTGCGGGCATCCCGCACGACCTGGTCGATGCGGTGCGTGCCAGTGGAGTTCGCAACCTCTTCGTCATTTGCGGCACGGCCGGCACCGATGACTACGGCGTGGGGGCCCTACTCCAGGGCGGTCAGGTCAGTCGACTCGCTTCTTCGTATGTGGGTGAAAACAAGATTCTCGAGCGCCAGTTTTTGTCTGGAGAGTTGCAGATTGACTTCACCCCCCAGGGCACACTGGCGGAGAAACTTCGCGCCGGTGGTGCAGGAATTCCCGCTTTTTTTACCAAGACCGGTGTGGGAACGTTGGTGGCCGATGGCAAAGAGACCCGCGAATTCAATGGCGAGCAGTATCTCTTGGAGACGAGTCTCTTCGCAGACGTTTCTCTGGTGAAGGCCTGGAAGGCCGATCAATCGGGCAACCTGGTCTATCGCTACACCGCCCGCAACTTCAATCCCAACGTGGCCTGCGCCTCTCATGTGACCATCGCCGAGGTCGAGACCATTGTGGAGAATGGGGCGATTGCGCCCGATGCTGTTCATACACCGGGGATCTACACCAAGCGTTTGGTGCTCAGCCAGGGACGTAAGCCAATAGAAAATCTCACCCTTCGGAAGGAGGCCTAGCCATGGCCTGGAGCCGAGACCAGATGGCCGCACGGGCCGCCCAAGAACTCCGAGACGGTTTCTATGTGAACCTGGGAATTGGCATTCCAACGTTGGTGGCCAACCATGTGCCCCCGGGTGTAGAGGTCTGGCTTCAGTCCGAGAATGGCCTGCTGGGTATTGGCCCCTTCCCGCGCGAGAGCGAGGCCGATGCAGATCTCATCAATGCCAGCAAGCAAACCGTCACCACCATTGCGGGCTCTGCCGTGTTCAATAGCGCAGATTCTTTCGCGATGATTCGCGGTGGCCACATTGACATTGCAATTCTCGGGGCCATGCAGGTCTCCCAGAGGGGCGACCTTGCGAACTGGATGATCCCGGGCAAGATGGTCAAGGGCATGGGCGGGGCCATGGACCTGGTGGCCGGTGTGCCCAAAGTCATTGTTCTGATGGAGCACACCGCCAAGGCCAAAGATGGCAGCGAGGAATTGAAGATTCTGGAGCAATGCACGCTGCCGCTCACGGCCCTGGCCGCGGTTGACATGATCATCACCGACCTTGGCGTGATGGACGTCACACCCAATGGCCTCGCCCTGATTGAATGTGCGCCGGGTGTCACACCCGAGCAGCTGCAGGCCAAAACAGGCTGCGAACTTCTGCGGGCAGATCGCTAGGCGGCATCGGTATAATCCGACTTTCCACTTACGGATGGTCGGATGCCCAAGTTTGTATTTGTAACCGGTGGTGTTGTGTCCTCGCTGGGCAAGGGCATCGCCGCCGCTTCAATGGGCGCACTTCTTGAGTCGCGCGGACTCACCGTCACCATCATCAAGATGGACCCCTATCTGAACGTCGACCCGGGTACCATGAGCCCATTTCAGCATGGCGAGGTGTTTGTCACTGAAGACGGTGCCGAGACTGACTTGGATCTGGGCCACTACGAGCGGTTCACCGACTCACGAACCCGCCGGCACAACAACTTCACCACTGGTCAAATCTACGACTCGGTCCTGCGCAAGGAGCGCCGGGGCGAGTACCTGGGCAAGACGGTTCAAGTCATTCCCCACATCACCAACGAGATTCAAGCCTTTATTCATCGCGGTGCGAGAACCGATCAAGACGATGCCCCCGATGTGGCCATTGTCGAGGTTGGGGGCACCGTGGGTGACATCGAGTCGCTGCCATTTCTGGAGGCCATTCGCCAGCTCAGTCTGAAGGCGGGCCGCAACAACAGCTGCTTCGTGCACCTCACACTGGTGCCTTACATTCCATCGGCTGGTGAACTCAAGACGAAGCCCACCCAGCACTCGGTGCAGAAACTTCGTGAGATTGGCATCAGCCCCAATCTGCTCTTCTGCCGCGCCGACCGCGCCATTCCCGAGGACGAGCGCGACAAGATCTCGCTCTTTTCGAATGTGCCCGCCGAGGCGGTCATTTCAGTGGCCGATGTCGACAGCATCTACCGCATCCCTCGCATGCTGATGGAGCAGGGGGTCGATGATCAGATCTGTGATTGCCTGAAATTGGATGCGAAGCAGCCCGACATCGCGGTATGGGATGACCTCATCGAGCGGCTTGAGCATCCCCAGCGAGAGATTCGCGTGGCCATGGTTGGCAAGTACGTCGACCTCACCGAGTCTTACAAGTCTCTGAGCGAGGCCCTGATTCATGCGGGTTTGCATACACGCTCGAAGGTGAAGATTGATTACATCGATTCCGAGACCATCGAGCGCGATGGGCCCGAGGGCCTCTCGCAGTTCGATGCAGTGCTGGTTCCTGGTGGGTTTGGCAAGCGTGGGGTCGAAGGAAAGATTCGTGCGATTGAGTTCGCTAGGAAGCAGCGAATCCCTTACTTGGGCATCTGCCTGGGCATGCAACTGGCCGTGGTGGAGTTCGCCCGAAATGTGGCGGGCCTGGCCAAGGCCAATTCCACCGAGTTCGACCCCCAGTCGCCCAATCCCGTCATTGCGCTGATTACCGAGTGGGTCGATGCCGATGGCAGTCGACAGAACCGCTCCGAGGAATCCGATATGGGTGGCACCATGCGCCTGGGTGCCCAGCGCTGTGCGATCCGAGCCGGCACCAAGGCCGCCCAGACATACGGCCCCGAGGTCTACGAGCGCCATCGCCATCGCTACGAGGTCAATAATCGCCTCAAAGACAAGATTGTTCAGGCGGGTCTGGTGGTGAGTTCCGAGACACCGCACGAGTCTCTGGTGGAGATGATTGAACTGCCCGAGTCGGTTCACCCTTGGTTTGTGGCCGTTCAGTTCCACCCAGAATTCACATCGACGCCCCGCCATGGGCATCCGCTCTTTAAGTCGTACATCGAGGCAGCCGTTGCCCGAAAGGAGTCGCGAAAATGAAGCTATGCGGTCGTGAGGTGGGAATGAATCAGCCCCTCTTCTTAATTTCTGGTCCCTGTGTGGTGGAGTCCGAGGCCTTGCAGGTCGAAGTCGCTGGCACCCTCAAGTCCATCTGCGAGCCCCTGGGCATTCACTTTATTTTCAAGTCGAGCTACGACAAGGCCAATCGTTCTTCGGGCAAATCTTTTCGCGGCCTGGGCATGGACGAGGGCCTGCGCATTCTCGATGAGGTCAAGCGCCAGGTGAAGGTACCCATCCTCACCGACGTCCACGCGATCGAAGAACTCGATGCTGTCTGTGCGGTGGTCGATGTGATTCAGACCCCAGCCTTTCTCTGCCGCCAGACCGACTTTATTCGTGCGGTGGCCCAGACCAGTAAGCCGGTGAATATCAAGAAGGGCCAGTTTCTCGCACCTCATGACATGAAGAATGTGATTGACAAGGCCCGAGAGGCCGCTGCCGAGGCCGGCCAGGAGACCGATCGTTTCTTGGCCTGCGAGCGCGGTGTGAGTTTTGGTTACAACAATTTGGTCAGCGATATGCGCAGCCTTGCCATCATGCGCGAGACCAATTGCCCCGTGGTTTTCGATGCCACCCACTCGGTTCAGTTGCCGGGCGGGCAGGGCACCAGCAGTGGTGGTCAGCGCGAGTTTGTCCCGGTGCTCGCACGATCGGCGGTTGGCGCGGGCATCTCCGGGCTCTTTATGGAGACCCACCCCAATCCCGCCAAGGCCCTCTCCGATGGCCCCAATGCGGTCCCCCTTCACCACATGAAGGCCCTGCTCGAGCAGCTTGCGCAGCTCGATCGCATGGTCAAGTCCTTCCCCTTGCTCGAGGAAAATTTCAACTGACTCCTTGCGAGTCCCCCACAGGAGTGCTGCGATGAGTGCGATTGTTGATCTGATTGGCCGTGAAGTCCTCGACAGCCGAGGCAACCCCACAGTGGAATGCGATGTTCTTTTGGAGTCTGGCGTGATGGGCCGGGCCATTGTGCCCAGTGGCGCATCCACGGGCTCGCGCGAGGCCATTGAGCTGCGCGATAGCGACAAGTCCCGCTATCTGGGCAAGGGCGTTCTCAAGGCCGTTGAGCACATCAACACCGAGATCGGTGAGGCCCTGATGGGGCTCGATGCCACCGAGCAGGCCTATATTGATCAGACCCTCATTGATTTAGATGGCACCGACAACAAATCACGCCTGGGGGCCAATGCGCTTCTGGCGGTCTCGATGGCCACCGCCCGGGCCGCGGCCGAGGAGACGGGCCTGCCGCTCTATCGTTATTTTGGTGGGTCGGGCCCAATGGCCTTGCCGGTGCCAATGATGAACGTCATCAACGGCGGGGCCCACGCCAATAACAACCTCGATCTTCAAGAGCTCATGATCATCCCAGTGGGTGCGCCAAGTTTTCGCGAGGCACTTCGCTACGGGGCCGAGGTCTTTCATGCCCTGAAGTCACTCATTCACGATCAAGGCATGTCGACCGCCGTGGGCGATGAGGGCGGATTCGCCCCCAGCGTGAAAGACCACGAGGCGACGATCCAACTCATTCTCAAGGCCATCGAGAAGGCCGGATACGAGCCAGGCCGGCAGATCGCACTGGGCTTGGATTGCGCAAGCTCCGAGTTCTACAAGAATGGCAAGTACGAGCTCTCGGCCGAGGGCCTCTCCTTGCCCGCCAAGGGTTTCGTGGACGTACTGGCCACATGGTGCGACAAGTACCCCATCATTTCCATTGAAGATGGATGCGCCGAGGACGATTGGGATGGCTGGGCCCAACTCACTGCAGCCCTGGGCAAAAAGGTTCAGCTCGTGGGCGATGATCTCTTCGTGACCAACACCAAGATTCTCAAAGAGGGCATACAGAAGAACATTGCCAACTCCATTCTCATCAAGATTAACCAGATTGGAACCCTCTCCGAGACCTTTGCCGCCGTCGAGATGGCCAAGCGTGCAGGCTATACCGCGGTGGTCTCCCACCGCTCGGGAGAATCCGAGGATTCCACCATTGCAGATATTGCAGTGGGCACCAATGCATTGCAGATCAAGACGGGCTCATTGTCGCGGTCCGATCGCATGGCCAAATACAACCAGCTGCTTCGCATCGAGGAAGACCTCGCTGGCGCAGGAAGCTATCCCGGCATCGAGGCCTTCTACCAGCTCAAGGGCCGGGCTTGAACCGACCCAATCGGCGTCCCTCGGGCTTCGTCTCCCGCCTTGGGGCAGGGGGCTTGGGGCTCTTGGGGCGAATGATTGGTCGCCCCCAATTGGGGTGGCTGGGCCTAGAGAAGTGGCTTCTCGTGGGTATCTTGGTCCTTCAGGTGCCCATGTGGTTTGGTGCGGGGGGATGGCCCTCGGTCTGGAAGTTAGAGGCGCAGGTCGAGGAGAAGAAGCTCGAGATTGCCGCCCAGCGTTTTCAGATTGAAGAGCTCGAGGCCGAGGTGAAAGACCTTCAAACGGGCCTGCAGTCTGCCGAGGAGCGGGCCCGCTACGAGATGGGACTGATGCGACCTGGAGAGCGTTTCGTTCAGATCGTGCGCACGCCCTAACGCTTGATTGGCTTTATTGACGTGTAGTGGGCCCGGGCCGAGTCGTCTGCTCGGCCACGCCAAGCGGGTCGTTGAAAAGCCGGGCGCAGTCCACGGCATCGAATCGATAGGCCCAGTTGCAGAAGTTGCAACGCACCTCCACCTCTCCTTGTTCTTCCAAAATCGATTCCACCTCCTCGATGCCCAAGGTGTTGAGCATCCGCCCGACACGGGCACGGGTGCAGGGGCATTCGAATCGCGGGGTTCGCTCTTCGAGCAGCCGAGCCGACGTCTCCCAGAACAACTTGTGGAGTACGTCTTGAAGGGGCTCCTTCAGCATCTCTTTGGGCTCCACCGTGGCGGCCAGCATGCAGGCGGTCTGCCAGGCTTCCTCGTCGGTGTCGGGCATCTGTTGCAGAAGAAGTCCTGCGGCCTTCTCACCGTCGCAGAAGAGCCAGAGACGAGAGGGCAGCTGCTCTGACTGTGACATATAGGACTCAATGGCATCGGCCAGGCTCTCTCCCGTGAATGACACGATGCCTTGGTAGGGCTGCTGATTGGGCTGCTTGGGGTCGAGGATGAGGCTGAATCGCCCAAGTCCGGATTGATTGACCATCTCGCGAAGCCCTGTTTTCTCGCTGGCCGTGGAGAGGGGCTCTGATTCATCTTGCGCCAGATCGATGGTTGCGCGAATGCCTTGCTCGGCGTTGCACTCTGCAACCGCAAGCCGCACGGGGCCGTCGCCGTGAATCTGCAGAGTGACCGAGCCTTCGTATTTGAGCGAGGCACTCAGCAGTGCGCTGGCCGCGCTCATCTCACCGAGCAAGCCCAGGGGGGCTGCATCGAGCAGGGGATGGCGGTCTCGGATCTTCTTCCAGGTCTCTTGCAGGGTCACGGCCTGAATGCGGATATTCCCCGTGGGGATCATCAGTCGCAGGAGCTTGTCATCCATGCCGGTGCCTTAGCCCAATTCGCTGGGGTTGGCGGGAGAGAGTTCGCTTCGGTAGCGAAGGCCCCGATCGATGTAGCCCTGCGCAATTCGATCAATCATTTCAATTTCATCGGGCCGCAATGGCCGAGTGACCTTGGCGGGGCTTCCCATGGCCATGCTGCCAGGGGGGATGACCGTTCCGCCCGTCACCAGTGCGCCGGCACCAATAATGCAGTGGTGTCCGATCTCGGCCCCGTTGAGCACGATCGCTTGAATACCAATGAGCACGCCGTTCCCTATGGTGCAGCCATGAACCATGGCCTGGTGCCCAATGGTGGAGCGATCTCCAATCATCAGGGGGAAGCCGGGGTCTGCGTGGAGCACGGCACCGTCTTGAATATTGGTGCCTTCACCAATACCAATGGGGTCGTTGTCGCCGCGAATCACCGCGTTGAACCAGACGCTGACATCTTGCTTGAGCGAGACGTTGCCAATGACCTGTGCACCATCGGCAACGAATGCCGAAGGGTCAATGTGCGGAACTAAAGAACCAAGTCGATGGATGGGCATGGGAGGCAACAAGATTGGGAATTTCCGAGACAATACCCGGAATGGCACCACACGATCTTAATGTCGACCTCCATATGCACTCGTCTGCATCGGATGGCACGCTCTCACCCGCTGAGCTGGTTGCAAGGGGCAAGGCCAATGGCCTGCAACTTATGGCACTCACCGACCACGACACCCTCGATGGGCTTGCCGAGGCCGAGGAGGCCGCGCGCGACTGTGGCTTGCCCTTTATCAATGGTGTGGAAATCTCGGTGAGTTGGGGGGGCATCACACTGCATTTGGTTGGTTTGCGTTTTGATCGCAGCCGGGCCTTGATCTCCAATGCCCTCGATGAGATGCAACGTTCACGAACCGAGCGGGCCCATCGAATGGATGCGCAGATGGTGGCCCACGGCCTGCCCAGTGTCTTTGACGAGGCGCTGAGCTACGCGGGCAATCCGAAGTTAATCGGTCGCACCCACTTTGCCCGGGCCCTGGTGGCCCGCGGCGTCTGCGCCCATATGCAAGAGGTCTTCGATCGATTCATCACGCCAGGCAAGCCAGGTTATGTCTCTCACGACTGGGCGAGCCTTTCCGACGCAATGGGATGGATTCGAGATGCCGGTGGGGAGCCCGTGATGGCCCATCCGGGCAGATACAAACTCAATGCCACGGCCCACTGGGCCTTGATGCAGGAGTTCATGACCTTGGGCGGCCGCACAGTAGAGGTCTCCACTGGCAGTCACAATCAAGACGATACCCGGCGCTACCAGCGACTCTCGGTGGACTTGGGCCTAATGGCTTCTCGTGGCAGCGATTTTCACAGCCCAACAGAGAGCCGATGCGATGTCGGCCGCGCCCCCCCGTTGCCCGACGGCACGGCACCGGTTTGGTCTGAATGGACGGATCTGGCCCTGCTGGACTGATAGAATCGGGGCCTTATGTATCCCCAACGCGTCCTGTCGGGCATGCGGCCCACGGGGGCCCTGCACTTGGGCCACTACCACGGTGTTCTAAAGAACTGGGTTCGGCTTCAGTCCGAGTACGAGTGCCTATTCTTCGTGGCGGACTGGCATGCCCTGACCACCCATTACGACAGTCCCGAGATCATCGCTGACAGCGTCTGGGAGATGGTCATTGACTGGTTGGCCGCGGGCGTTGACCCCAATCAGGCCACTCTGTTTATCCAGTCGCGGGTGCCCGAGCATGCCGAGCTGCACCTTCTTTTGTCGATGTGCACCCCCCTGGGCTGGTTGGAGCGCGTACCAACTTACAAAGACCAGCAAGAGAAGCTCTCTGAGAAAGACCTCTCCACCTACGGATTCCTGGGCTACCCGTTGCTGCAATCGGCCGACATCCTTATTTACCGAGCGGGCCAGGTTCCTGTTGGCGAAGATCAGGTGCCGCACATCGAGCTCACCCGAGAGGTGGCCCGACGCTTCAATCACCTCTATGGGCGCGAGCCCGACTTCGAGGAGAAGGCGCAGCTGGCCGCCAAGAAGCTTGGGGTGAAGCGGGCCAAACTCCTGCTTGACCTGCGGTCTCGCTTCCAAGAGCAGGGCGATGAAGAAGCGCTCGAGCAGGCCAAGGCGGTTTTGCAGGAGGCCCAGAATCTCACTGTGGACGACCGTGAGCGGCTCTTTGGTTATTTGGAAGGGGCGCGCCGACTCATTCTTGTCGAGCCACAGGCGCTTCTTACCGAAGCCTCTCGCATGCCCGGCCTCGACGGGCAGAAGATGTCCAAGAGTTATCAAAACACCATCTCACTGCGTGAAGACCCAGACAATGTGGTCAAGCGCATGCGCACCATGCCGACCGATCCCGCCCGGGTTCGTCGAACCGACGCTGGTTCACCCGATCGTTGCCCGGTCTGGGCCCTGCACCAGGTCTACTCCTCGGATGAGACGCGCCAGTGGGCCCGCTCGGGCTGTGAGTCGGCGGGCATTGGCTGCATTGAGTGCAAGCAACCTCTGATCGATGCCGTACTCGAAGAGCAGAAGCAATTTCGGGAGCGTGCCGAGCCCTATGAGAAGGACCTGGACCTGGTGCGCAATATTGTTGCCGATGGCTGTGAGCGGGCGCGTGAACTCGCGCGCCAGACCATGCGTGATGTGAGAGAGGCCATGGGCCTCGATTACTCCTAGACCTTCCTTAGAGAACCACTCTATGTCCTCTCATTCGTCCCCCAAGACAATTGCTGGAAGCCTTGTGGCGATTGTCACGCCCATGCATGACGATGGTCGACTCGATCTCGATGGCTTTCGTCGGCTGATCGATTGGCACATTGCCGAAGGAACCCATGGAATCGTTGCCGTGGGCACCACGGGTGAGTCCCCCACTGTAGATGTCGCCGAGCACCTAGATCTCATTCGTGTGGCGGTTGAGCAGGCCAAAGGAAAGATTCCTGTCATTGCAGGAACCGGCGCCAACTCCACCGCAGAGGCCATTGAGTTGACCCGCGAGGCCCAGAAACTCGGCGCCGATGCCTCGCTGCAGGTGGTTCCCTACTACAACAAGCCCACCCAAGAGGGCCTCTATCAGCACTTCAAGGCCGTGGCCGAAGCGGTCGACATGCCCCACATTCTCTACAACGTACCGGGCCGCACGGTCGCAGACCTCGCCCACGAGACCACCATTCGCCTCTCGCAGATTCGGAACATTGTTGGCATTAAAGACGCCACCGGCAACCTGGAGCGCGGTCAATGGCTGATTCGAGAAGCCCCTGCGCACTTCTCGGTCTACAGCGGTGATGACCCAACGGCGCCGACACTCATGCTCATGGGGGGCAAGGGCAATATCTCCGTGACAGCCAATGTGGCACCCCGGCTTATGGCAGAACTCTGCGAATGGGCCATGGCCGGACGCGCAAAAGAGGTTGCCCAACGCAATCGGGAGTTGTTGCCGCTCCACCGCGCCATGTTCTGCGAGGCCAATCCCATCCCAGTGAAATGGGCCCTGACTAGAATGGGTAAGATGCCTGCTGGAATTCGGCTTCCCTTGGTACCCTTGTCATCTTCCGCCCAGCCCATGGTTGAGTCGGCATTGAAATCCCTCGGACTCTGTCAATGACTCGTTTCAGAAATTATTTCCTCATCGCCCTCTCATCAAGCACCCTCTCTGGCTGCGGAATTCTTCCTGGCAAGGACATCGATTATCAGTCTGCAAAAAAGCGTGAAACTCCTCTGGAAGTGCCGCCAGACCTGATTCGGCCTGCCAAAGACGATCGCTTCGCCATCCCCGCATCGGGGACTGCGAGTCGCTCTGAGTTTGAGAGGGGGCAGAGTGCGCCAAAAGTTGCCAGTGCGTCGACTGTGCTTCCCTCCATTCCGGGCATGCGCCTTGAGCGAATTGGAGACCAGCAATCCTTGGTGGTGAAGCAGGCACCCGAGAAGCTCTGGCCCGTCCTTCGTCAGTTCTGGATCGACAATGGCTTTGCGATTGCTGTAGAGAGTCCCGAGACGGGAGTGATGGAGACCGATTGGGCCGAGAACCGGGCCAAGATTCCCGATGACTTTCTTCGTAGAACCCTTGGAAAAGTATTTGATCGCCTCTACGACACGGGTGAGCGCGATCGTTTCCGAATGAGGTTGGATCGTCTGCCCAACGGTGAAGTTGAAATTACACTGGCGCACCGAGGGCTTATCGAAGTTGCCAAGTCAGGCAGCAGTGATTCGGGTTTCACCTGGACCAACCGCCCAGCCGATCGCCAACTCGAGGGTGATTTCCTGCGTCGAATCATGCTCCGTCTGGGTGCCGATGAGAACAAGACCCGCCAGGTGATTGCACAGGCGGCCAATGCGGCGCCTCTTGTGCAGATTACCAAGACCGACAAGCAGAGCCAGATCGAGGTCGCCGAGTCGTTTGATCGCGCCTGGCGGCGTGTGGGCGTTGCGATCGATCGGCTCGGGTTCACCGTCGAGGATCGCGATCGGACAAAGGGGCTCTTCTTTGTTCGATACCGAGATCCCACTGCTGATGTGGCCACAGAAAAGGGCTTTTTCGGACGTTTATTTTCTTCGAAACCATCGGATCAGCCCATTCAGTATCAGATCGTGGTGGCCTCCGAGGGAGAGCGCTCCATGGTTCGCATACGGAATCAGGCCGGCGCCGTGGTCAACGATGCCGCCGCCCAGCGTGTTCTGAGTGTTCTCTTTGATCAACTAAAGTAGGTCCCGCTTCGCATGCGGTTCTGCAGTCTGGGCAGTGGAAGCCAAGGCAACGCCCTGCTTGTGCAGGCGTGCTTGGGCCCTGATACGGAGCCCGTCTCCTTCTTGGTGGATTGTGGCCTGGGCCTCAAAGAGGTCGAGGAGCGCATTCAGTCCCGAGGCATGTCTCCCGATCAACTCTCTTTCATTGTGGTGACCCACGAGCATGGTGACCATATCGGGGGGGTCTCTCGTTTGGCCAAAGCCTATGGACTCCCTGTTCTGGCCACCCACGGCACGCTCGCGGCCGCCAATGGTTTTGATGAAGGCATCCGCCTCATTGAGTTGCAGCCTTCGCAGCCACTTCAAATTCTTGGTCTGTCTCTTGAGCCCATCCCGGTGCCCCACGATGCACGTGAGCCCATTTGTCTTCGCATTGAGGATTCATTGCATCGATTGGCGGTGGTCACTGATCTTGGTCATGTCACGCCGCACCTGGTTGCATCACTTCAGGATCTCGATGCACTCTTTCTCGAGTTTAATTACGACCAAGCAATGCTAGACAACGGCCCTTATCCGCCAAGCCTGAAGTCACGAGTGGGTGGTGATTATGGCCACTTGTCGAACGAGGCCTCGGCCGAGTTACTTCGTAAGGTTTTGGGCAGGCAGATGCAGGTGGTCATTGCGGCCCACCTGAGTCAGACAAACAATCACCCCGATTGTGTGATGCGCGCCGTGGCGGACATTGATTGGGGTGAAACGCATTTTGAATGCGCCACGCAAGACAGCGGATTGGAGTGGGTATCGCTCAAATAAAAAAGGCAAGACCCAAGGGCCTTGCCTTTTCTTAGCAGCAAGAAGAATTACTTCTTGGCGGGCGCAGCAGGAGCAGCAGCAGGAGCAGCGGCAGGAGCAGCGGCAGGAGCAGCGGCAGGAGCGGCAGCATCAGCAGGCTTCTGCTCGGTTGCGGCAGGAGCGGGCGCAGGAGCAGCAGCAGGAGCAGGAGCAGCTTCTTGCTTCTTACCGCAAGCAACGAGGCCAACAGCAAACAGAGCCGCAACAAGAATCGACTTGGTCATTTTCAATTTCCTTGGATCAATAGATGTGAGAGATAAATTTCTAAACGAAACCAACTTGATTGCATGTCTCGCAGACCCGAAAATCAATGTTGCGATGCCACAAAACCACTTGGTTCGACCAGAATCATATCGCTTCTAGATTTTTTTTTCTTCGCTTTCGCTGACCTAAACCCTGAAGGTTGCCTGCAGATAGAGCCAATACAAGACCCTTTGCACTGCAGAATTCCTATTTGCGGAAATGCAACTGGTTTTCCCCAGCTTGCGCTCCGTGCAGAGGGTCTTCACCAGCCCATCGAGTTCATGGCTCTTTGCCAGGCCAGGCTCTAGACGCAGGGCCTCGCCATTTGCGGCCAGCCAGTCGCCCCAGCGAATCAGTCTCGCACCGGACTGCATGGCCAGTGGGTTCTGCTTGCCCAGCCAAGTCGCGAAGGACTTCAAGGAGAGGTCTGGAACCGCCTCGAGCATGGCCATGGGGTGGGGCTCAGAGAGCTTGATCAGGCAGGCCTGCTCCAATTCGGTCCGAGAGGGCAACTCGGCCATGGCCTGGGCAACCAGGGCGTTCATTAGCCGGTCGGGCACTTGGCTAGGATCGTCGGTGGCCTGCAACCATGGGTCGGGCTTGGCCGACTGGCTGGTGGCCTCTGGCTGCAGTTCTTGCCGAAGTGCGAAGCCCTCGTCGGCGATATCCCAGGGGTTGGCAGAGCGAAAGCCCACGGAATAAGTTAGGCAATCGTTGCCCTTGGCGATGCCGCGGTGGGCAACCCCGGGGGGCAGATAGAGAAGATCGCCGGGTTCGCAGAGCCACTTCTGCTCGGCCTTAAAGCGCGAGAGAATCTTGAGCTCTTCATTGGGCCGAAGTGAGCGGTCGAAATGGCAGGCAATTTCCCACCGCCTCTGGCCCTCGGCCTGAATCAGAAAGACGTCGTAGGAGTCGACATGGGCCCCAATGCCACCGGTGTCGCTCGCGTAGCTAATCATCAGGTCATCCAAGCGGGCCTCGGGAAGAAAGCGGAAGTGGCTGAGGAATTGATCGGCGGACTCGAGTGCGGTGTTGATCTGTTGAACCAGCACGGTCCAGCCGGGTGTTTTGCGCGAAGGGAAGTCGCGGGCACGCAAAGGGGCATGCAGAAGGCTTCGATCCGGGCGCACCAGCCGCGCCGGCAGCGGGCTGGATTTGGCAAGTGATAGAACCTCTTGCGCGGTGACGGGGGGTGGACTCGAGCGCCAATCAGGAAAGGCCCCCTTCACGAAGAGTGGCTTTTTCTGCCAGTGGCGTCGCATGAACGCTTCGGCCGTCAGGCCGCCGAGCCAGGCCAGTGGAGTCTTTGTGCGTGACATGGTCTAAAAAAGTCCCAATTGCTTGGGTTGGTTCTGAAGCTTGCGTGCCAGGCCCACCACCTCATCGGGCAGGCCTGCAAGGCGCGCCACCTCGAGTCCGAAACTCTGGCTCGCAGGGCCTTCTTCCATCTTGTGGAGAAAGACGATGGTTTGCTCATGCTCAATCGCACTGACATGCAGGTTGACGACACCGGCAACGCTTGCGCCCAGGCTGGTGAGTTCGAAGTAGTGGGTGGCAAACATGCAGAGGCAGCGGTTCTTCTCCGCCAGTGTCTTGGCAATTGCATGGGCCAGCGCCAAGCCGTCCACCGTCGAGGTGCCTCGACCAATCTCGTCCATCAGCACCAGGCTATGGGGGCCGGCCTTATGAAGAATCAGGGCCGCCTCGGTCATCTCCACCATGAAGGTGGAGCGGCCACCGCCAATGTCATCGGCAGCACCTATGCGAGTGAAGATGCGATCAATGCAGCCGATGGTGGCAGACCGCGCTGGGATGGGTGCGCCCATTCTGGCCAGAATGGTGATCAGGGCCGTCTGCCGCATGTAGGTGGACTTCCCTCCCATGTTGGGGCCGGTGATCAGCAGCAGCCGGCGGTCGGAATCGAGCCGGGAGTCGTTTGCGGTGAAGTCTTGTAGCCGTTGGCAGAGCACCGGGTGGCGGCCTTGCTCGATCTGAATCTGTGGGCTGTCCGAGAGCGTGGGAAGAACCCAGCCAAGCTCACCCATGAGCCTGGCCATGCTGAGCAAGGCATCGACTTCTGCCACCGCTTTGGCCGCGGCCTGAATCAATGTCACATGAACGGCCAGATCACTGACCAGCGCATCGAATAGAAACTTCTCTCGTGCGAGCCCACGCTCTTGGGCCGAGAGGGCCTTGTCTTCGAAGTCCTTGAGCTCGGGCGTGATGAAACGCTCGGCATTCTTGAGCGTCTGTCGGCGTTGGAATCGCGTGGGAACCCGTTCGAGTTGCCCCGCTGTGACCTCAATGTAGTAGCCGTGCACACTCGAGAAGCCCACTCGCAGATTGGCAATGCCTGTGGCCTCGCGCTCCTGCCGCTCGAACTCCAGGAGTTGGGCCTGCCCATTGGTTCGAATCGAGCGCAGTGAGTCCAGCTCCGTATCAAAACCCTCTCGGATCACGCCGCCATCGCGAAGCATCGCCGCGGGCTCATCGGCAATTGCCGCTCGAATGCGGCCGGCCACCTCGGCCAGGGCGGGATGGCACATCGCCGCTGCAGCCTGTGCAAGAAGGGTGGACTTCTTGCCGCTCAGTATTCGATGGAGTCGCGCAACGTTTTCGAGCGATTGGGCCAGGGCGATCATGTCCCGCGGTTTGCTCTGGGCCAGAGCGATTCGTCCCGCAAGTCGCGCCAGATCAAAGATGGGCCGAAGTGCGGCCGAGACGATCGCCGCGGATTTTGAGTGTTCACTTGCTGGCGCATTCGTCGGCATCCCATCGATGGAGCCAACCGATTCAAGCAGTGCACCCAGCGCAATGTGTCGCTCGGCCACCAAGGCATTGTTCAGACTGGGGCTCAGTAACCACTCGCGAAGTTGTCGCCCGCCTGCAGCGGTCTCGCATCGATCGATGGCCTCGATAAGACTCACCCCGGTTTGATCGCCATAGAGGCTGCCCACCAACTCCAGGGTTCGACGCGCGACTGCATCGAGCGTGAGTTGATCACTGGCCCGCTCCAGAACAGGGGCCTGAAGATGCGCAAGCGGCCGGCCTAGGCTGCGCTCTGCGTAGGCAACCACCGCACTCATGGCGGCCAGGGCCTCGCGGTTGATATCACTTAAGCTGCCCTGGGGTCCGGGTTCGAGCTCATAGGCCATGAGACTGCTCACACCCAAGCGGGCCTTCAAGAGGCGGCCGCCTTCGCGGTCATCGAATAGCCATGCGGGGTGCTCGCGTGCGGGCCAATCGTGCATGAGCGCGAGTGCTGCTGCGGATCGATCGGGAAGGAGAAGCTCCGCTGGAGAGAGTCTGCCCAATAGGTCCTCGAGATCTTCGAGGTCTTCGAGCGAGTCGGCCTGGCCATGCTTGCGTCCCACTGCGGCCCATCGAAGGGCACCGGTCGAGACATCGAGCCAGCAGAGCACGCTGTGGGCGGGAGAGAGCGCAGCAAGCCATTGGGTGGCGCGCTCCGGTAGCAAGGATTCTTCGGAGAGTGTGCCCGGCGTTGCGATACGAACCACTTGGCGTTCGACCGGCCCCTTGCTTGCACCAACCTCGCCGACCTGCTCGCAGATGGCGACGGTCTTGCCCGCCTTGAGCAGCCGGGCCAAATAGGCCTCCGCACTATTGACCGGCACACCCGCCATGGTCACCGGCTGGCCAGCACTGCTGCCGCGTTGCGTCAGTGTGATGCCAAGAAGTCTTGATGCGAGTTCGGCGTCTTCATAGAAGAGCTCATAGAAGTCGCCCATTCGATAAAACAGCAAGGCATCGGGAACGGTGGCCCGAATCCTCAGGTACTGCTGCATCATGGGCGTATGCCCGTTTAATTCAATGGGCGAGCTCATGCCGCCTTGGGTTGAAATGCGCGCGCAGCCTGATTGGGTGGAAGTTCGTAGGCAGACAGTACCGAGACCAGCGCCGCAAATACTTTTGGATTGGCCGCAACAATATTCTCGGAGAAGAGGTAATCGGCCTCGCCTTGGAAGTTGCCGACATAGCCGCCTGCCTCGGTGATGAGAAGGCTTCCTGCAGCTGCATCCCAAGGCATCAGTCCCATCTCGAAGAATCCATCGTAGCGGCCGGCCGCCACATAGGCCAGGTCAATGGCCGCGGCACCAGGCCGACGGAGTCCCGCAGCCCGACTACTCACTTGCTTGAACATTGAGAGATAGGCATCGATCTGCTCTTGTCGCTTGAATGGAAAGCCCGTTCCAATCAGAGATTCCTCGAGTCGATCGCGCTTGGAGACGCGCAGTCGGCGGTCGTTGACATAGGCCCCCTTGCCCTTCGAGGCCACGAACAACTCGTCTCGGCTTGGGTCGTAAACCACCGCCTGGGTAATCTGCCCCTTCTGCATGAGGCCAATAGAGACCGCGTAGACCGGCATGCCATGAATGAAATTGGTCGTGCCATCGAGGGGGTCGATAATCCAGAGGTTCTCGGGGGCCTGCTCCGTTTTGCTTCCGCCCACGGTCAGGCCAGATTCCTCTCCAAGAAAGCCATGGCTTGGGTAGGCCGTCGATAAGATTTCGATAATGGCCGCCTCGCACGCTTGGTCTACTTCGGTGACGAAGTCGTTTTGGTCCTTGCGGGAGACTCGCAGGCGGTCGATGTCTAGGCTGGCGCGGTTGATAATGGCGCCAGCGCGACGCGCGGCTTTCACCGCGGTGTTGAGCATGGGATGCATGGCTTTAATTTTTAAGAAGAGCGAGCGGTGATTTTACTTCTTTGTGCAGGAACGCCCGTGTGGCAAGCGAAATCGTTATGAGTGATCTCTTCGATCGTGCCTCCTTTATTCTGGTGAGTCCCAGCCACCCCGGGAATCTGGGTGCTTCGGCCAGGGCCTTGGCCACAATGGGCTTTGCACGGCTGGTGGTGGCCGAGTCGTCGCTGGTCACCATGCACCTCGATGAACAGGCGGTGGCGATGGCGGCTGGTGCATCGCATGTGCTTGACCATGTCCAATACCTGGGCCTCGAGAGCGCACTGGCGCCCACTCGGTGGAGCCTGGCATTAACGGCCCGACCGCGAGAGTTTGAGCCGCCACGCCTTGGGCTCGAGCAGGCCATGGAAGAGGCGGTTGATGCAATGCTTGCGTCTCCGAACGAATCCATTGCTATCGTCTTTGGTGCCGAGCGTTCTGGCTTAAGCAATGAGCAACTCATGCGTTGCTCTCGTGTCTGCGGGCTCGATGTCTCCGAGCGCTTTGGCTCGCTCAATCTCTCTCAGGCTGTGCAACTCGTCTCGTATGCGCTGCGTCGCGCCATTCGTGCCCGAGGACACCTTGTACCTTCGCTCGCCCAGGTCAGTGGACCGGGTCGGGCCACGGCGGTTCCAGCCACACATGCGGCGGTCGAAGGCCTGCATGACCATCTCATGCGTCTGGCACGTCTTACTGGAACACTCGATCCGGCCAATCCTGGGCGAATGGATGAGCGGCTTCGCAGACTCTTTGCCCGAGCGGGTCTGCTCGAAGACGAGGTGCAGATGCTTCGGGGGCTTTGCAGCGACCTCGAGAAGAACCTCTGATAGGCTTGGCCGATGCCGCTCTCCCGTTTCAAAGAAGACATCGAGGCCATTCTTGCCCGCGACCCTGCCGCCCGATCATGGTTCGAGGTGCTCACCTGCTATCCAGGTCTTCATGCGCTCTGGCTCCATCGACTCAATCACGCACTCTGGCTCGGGCAACTCAGTCCGTTGCGTTGGCTCGCGCGATTCCTCGCGATGCTCACGCGTTGGTTGACTGGCATTGAGATTCACCCGGGCGCACGAATTGGGCGGCGCGTCTTCATCGACCATGGCCATGGAGTGGTGATCGGGGAGACCGCAGAGATCGGCGATGACTGCACCATCTACCAGGGGGTGACCCTGGGGGGCACCTCCTTGGTCAAGGGCCAGAAGCGCCACCCCACACTCGGTGTGGGCGTGGTCGTTGGTGCGGGCGCAAAGGTTCTTGGTCCCTTTACTGTGGGGGCCCACGCAAAGATTGGTTCAAATGCCGTGGTGGTCGCGCCCGTGCCCGAGTCGGCCACGGTGGTGGGCATCCCCGCCCGGCTCGTCGATGAATCCAAGGCCGACTCTTTGTCGCGTCAGCGGGTGGGCGATGCATTTGCCGCTTACGGCCTCATCAAAGATGCCCAAGACCCTCGCGAGGTAGAGTTGGCCCTGCTTGCCCAGGCCGTGGCCCAGCAGGCCGAAGAACTCGAGCGGCTGCGTCAGGAACTCAGGGCCAGAGACTCCACGCCCTCGGCGTGAATCCACAGCCCGCCACCACGCGGTGAGTGGGGGCACCAATCCGGTAGCACCCAGCGCGGCTTTTTGTTGTCGCTCTGGTAGAGGCCGGGCCGATGGGTGTGGCCATGGATGAGTCCATTGATGTCGGGGCTTGCGAGTGTTTTGTTCACCGCCTCCTGTGAGACGTCGGTGATGGCCATGGGCTTGCCCATGGTCTCGTGCTCGCTTCTCTCGCGCAGGCCTTTTGCGATTGCAAGGCGCTCGCTCAAAGGCTTGGCCAGAAAGTCTTCCTGCCATTTGGAGCTGCGCACCATTTCACGAAAGTCTTGGTAGGCGCGGTCGGAGGTGCATAGCGTGTCGCCATGCATAAGCACCCAATTGGATTTTCCTGCATGGACTTCGCAGGGGTCGCCGAGGCCCTGCGCATGAAGCCGGGCCAGGGCCTCATCTCTCAGAAGAAAATCTCGGTTTCCCACCATCACGCCAATGGCCACGCCCATCTTGTGGGCACGTTCACAGCAACTGGCAAGCGCCGTGAATGCCGGGCTCTGGGAGGCCTGGTCATCTCCCACCCATGCATCGAATAAGTCGCCCAGCATGATGAGCCAGCTGGGCTGCCGTTGGAGTTGGTGGTCGACCCACTGGGTGACCAAGGCCAAGAGTGCTGGGTCCTCGTCGCTCAGGTGCATATCCGAGAGCACCAGAGCGGTTTGATGGTCTGTCAGCGCCAGCCGATGGACCAGTGAAGACACTGCTTACTCGATGACAGTGGCCTTCTCGATCAACACAGCCTCGAGCGGCACATCTTGATGAAAGCCTTGGTTGCCGGTCTTTACGGCCTTGATCTTGTCGACCACCTCTTTGCCCTCGCTGACTTCCCCGAAGACCGTGTAGCCCCAGCCATTGCCGGTGGGGGCTTTGAAGTTGAGAAACTCGTTGTCGACCACATTGATGAAGAACTGTGCAGTTGCAGAGTGGGGGTCGCTGGTGCGGGCCATGGCCACGGTGTAGGCATTGTTCTTGAGCCCGTTGTCTGCCTCGTTGGCAATTGGATCGCGCGTGGGCTTTTGTTTCATGGTGGTGTCGAACCCGCCGCCCTGGATCATGAAGCCATTGATCACGCGGTGAAAGATCGTGCCGTCGAAGTGGCCGTCTTTTACATAGGTGATGAAATTTTCAACAGTGGCAGGCGCCTTGTCTGCATGCAGGCGCAGTTTGATGCTGCCCATGCTGGTCTTGAGTTCAACCATTCTTTTTCCTTTGCGTTTTTGAAGACTGTTTACTGTTTGGAACGGGGTGGCGGTGTGTTCTGAAGTCCGAAGGCCGCGGGCTTGGGCAGGCTGCGCAGATGTGAGCGCTTGGCAGACAAAAAAGGGCTGGTTCCTCTTGCACCCAAGCCTTTCTCATAGGCCTCGAGTGCGAGGCTTGCGTGCAGGTCGCCCAGATTCTCATAGGCCAGGGCGTAGCCGGGGCGGTTGGCAATTGCACGCTCCAGGGCCTGGCGTGCGCGTTGTGGCTCGTTGCATCGTAGGTAGAGCACCGCCAAATTGTTGTAGGGCTCGGCCAACTCTGGAAACTCTTCTGCAATCGCTTCGAAGACATCGATGGCGGGGCGATCTTGTCCTGTTTCTGCCAAGACCAGGCCATCGAGAAAGCGCCACTGGGGGTCTCGGGGCTTGGACTCTAGGGCCTTCGCAATGGCCAACTTGGCCTCACCGAACCGCTTGAGTTCAATGAGTTCGATGGTTCGAGTGATTTCGGGGGCAACCATGGGGGAGGTCGCCCGAGGGGTTGGGCTCGTGCCGGACATTGCAGGGGAGGACTGCGACCACGCCACGTTCGAGAGCATGGTGGTTCCCAGCAAAATGGCCACGACCGCTCGCGATGATGCGCAGAACAGCCCACTCAATCGCGCAAGGCCCGGGATGGCGTGAGAGAAGATCATAGAATGGCGGGTTGTCATGATTTTGCTTGAGTCTAGCATGGTGAATTCTTGAAGATATTCAATACCTTAACGCGTCAAAAGGACGAATTACTGCCCCTGGAGCCAGGCCATGTCCGCATGTATGTCTGCGGCATGACCGTTTATGACTTCTGCCACATTGGGCATGCAAGGGTCTTGGTTGTCTTCGATATGGTGCGGCGTTGGATTGAGGCCAGCGGCTACAAGCTCACTTATGTGCGCAACATTACCGACATCGAAGACAAGATTATTGCGCGGGCGGTCGAAAACGGCGAGACCATCTCTGCGCTCACCGGCCGATACATTCAAGCCATGCAAGACGATGCGGCAGCCCTTGGGGTCCTGCCGCCCACCCACGAGCCCAAGGCCACCGAGTACGTACCCGAGATGCTCGGAATTATTCAGGAGCTCGAGGCCAATGGCCTGGCCTACCAAGACCCTCTCCCAAATGGCGAGGCCGGTGACGTTCATTTCTCAGTCCGAGGCTTTCCGAGCTACGGCCGCCTGTCGGGCAAGAGCCTCGATGAGCTTCGCGCCGGTGAGCGCGTGAGCGTGGCCGATGGCAAACGTGACCCGCTCGACTTTGTGCTCTGGAAGCGGGCCAAACCCAGCGAGCCCGAAGAAGCCATATGGGCCTCCGCCTATGGCCCGGGGCGGCCGGGCTGGCATATTGAGTGCTCGGCCATGAGCTGCGCCTTGTTGGGGCGGCATTTCGATATTCATGGGGGCGGTGCCGATTTGCAGTTTCCGCATCACGAGAATGAGATTGCGCAGTCGGAGGGGGCCATGTCCCCGGTGAGTCGCTCGCCCTTTGTGAATCTCTGGATGCACAACGGCTTTGTTCGCATCGATGATGAAAAGATGTCGAAGTCGCTTGGCAATTTCTTCACCATCCGCGAGGTGCTCGAGCGTTACGATCCCGAGGTCTTGCGCTTTTTCATTCTCAAGGCCCACTACCGCAGCCCACTGAACTACTCCGATGCCGCCCTCGATGAGGCCAGGGCGGGGCTTACTCGGCTCTATACGGCACTCGAGGCCGCGGGGCTTGACACTCAGAGCGTCGAGGCACGTCAGCAGGCCAGTCAAAAGGCGCTGCAGGGTGCCTCAGAGGGCGCCTCCCGCGTGGGCCTTGCATTCAAGGTTGCCATGGACGATGACTTCAATACACCGGAGGCGATTGCCGAACTCTTTGGATTGGCGGCTGAGGTGAATCGACATGTGGCGGCCAAACAAGACAAAGAAGCCAAGGCCACCGCCTTGCTCTTGCTGGGCCTGGGATCGACCCTGGGCCTTTTTGGCCAGTCGGCCAAGGCGCTCAAGCAGCGTGGCCATGGGCAGACCCAACTCGATGCGCTGGCGATTGAAGCCGCCATTGCCGAGCGAGTCGATGCCAAGAAGCGCAAGGACTTTGCCTTGGCCGATGCCATTCGCGCCGATTTGCTTGCCAAGGGGGTCGCACTCGAAGATGGCCCCCAAGGCACGGTCTGGCGATATCTGTAGGACAATCCCGGCATGGCGCTGACCTACCTCGACTTTGAACAAGCATTGGCAGAACTTGAGACCAAGATTGAAGAGCTCAAGTTCATGCAAAACGATTCGGCCCTCGATATCTCCGAGGAACTTGTGCGGCTGCAAGAAAAGGCCAATGCCCAGGTCAAGGAGATCTATTCGAAGCTCAGCCCCTGGCAGATTTCGCAGGTGGCCCGGCATCCGCAGCGCCCATACACCCTCGATTTCATTGGCATGCTCTGCACCGACTTCCATGAACTCCATGGCGATCGAGGCTTTGCCGATGACCCCGCCATTGTTGGCGGTATCGCCCGATTCAACGGACGCTCGGTGGTGGTCATTGGCCATCAAAAGGGCCGAGATATTAAAGAGCGCACCTTTCGCAACTTTGGCATGCCGCGCCCCGAGGGCTACCGCAAGGCCGAGCGGCTCATGCTATTGGCAGAGAAATTTGGCATGCCGGTTCTTACATTTGTTGACACCCCTGGTGCTTATCCCGGCATTGGCGCAGAGGAGCGTGGGCAGTCCGAGGCCATTGGCAAGAACCTCTTCGTTATGGCCGGCCTTCGGGTGCCGCTCATTGCAACGGTGATCGGAGAGGGCGGCTCAGGCGGAGCCTTGGCCATCGCCGTGGCGGACCAGGTTCTTATGCTTCAGTTTGCAACCTATTCAGTAATCTCCCCCGAGGGCTGTGCATCGATTCTCTGGAAGAGCGCGACCAAGGCGCCAGAGGCCGCGGAAACGCTGGGCATCACTGCCCCTCGCCTCAAGACGCTCGGGCTGGTCGACAAGATTGTTGCCGAGCCGCAGGGCGCAGCACACAGAGACCCAGAGGCCGCTGCAAGTGCGCTTCGCAAGGCCATTGAAGAGAGTCTCAAGGCGGTCACCGCCATGACCACCGACGACATGCTCGCCCAGCGCCAGGCTCGCCTGCGAGCCTATGGACGATTCAAAGAAGCCAGTTAATTTCGCAGCGGGGCTGGCCTGCCCGCCGTGGCCTCTTCCAGGGCAGGGCAAGTTGCTCGTTGCCCTCTCGGGCGGTCTTGACTCCTCCGTTTTACTCCACACACTGATTGGCTGGCGCGCCGCAGCTGCGCCAGGCTCTGCATGGTCCGACTGCCAAATTTCAGCAGTCCACTTGAATCACGGGCTCCAGAGCGCCGCGACCGATTTCGAGGATGCGGTGCGATCGCTTTGCCGATCGCAATTGATTCCTCTAGAGGTTGTTGCTGAGCGCCCTACCGATCAAGCGATTGCCTCTCAGGGCGTGGAGGCCGCGGCCCGCGAAGTTCGGCATCGTCGACTGCGCGAAGTCGCCAAGCGTCAGGGCGCGGTGCTGGTCTTGGCGCACCACCTCAATGACCAGGTTGAAACAGCCCTTCTTCAGTGGGTGCGTGGGGCGGGTATAGAAGGCCTCTCATCCATGCTCGAACTCTCGAAGTTCGATGGCGTTTGGCTCTGGCGGCCTCTTATTGCTTGTAGTCGAATGCAACTCGAGGCGGTAGCAGTTGGAATGGGTCTTCAGTGGGTTGAAGACCCAACCAATGGCTCGCTCGACTACGACCGAAATCGGCTTCGTCAGCGTGTCATTCCTGAGCTGGTGGCACTTCGCCAGGGGGCGATGGAGGCCATGGGCAGAAGCATCTCGCATCTTCAGTCGGCCCGACGTCAGTTGGAGGAGTTCGCTGAAATCGATTTGAGCGCCTGCGCGATTAACAGTGGCTTGGCCGCAGAGTCGAAGCAGAGCGCAGGGCCTCCCATGGAACTGTCGCTTCAGCGCTGGTGCGGTTTGTCGCCCGATCGACAACGATCGGTATTGCGACATTGGATTCGCAGTCACGGCCTGCCGATGCCTCCCGCAAGGCGCCTTGAGGAGTTCGTTCGCCAGTTGCTGCTGGCCGACTCGGAGAGCCGCGCCGAGATGGTGGTGGAGGCCGATTCGGTTGCTCGGCGGGCGGGCTTTCGGGTATGGTTGCGGGCTGGTCAGATGCGGCTAGAAATCAATTAATTCAGTAGAAATCATGTCTCTTATTGTTCACAAGTACGGTGGCACCTCGATGGCGTCCACCGAGCGAATTCAGAATGTGGCCAAGCGTGTGGCCAAATGGCAGCGAGCGGGTCATCAGATGGTGGTGGTGCCCTCTGCCATGTCGGGCGAGACCAATCGATTGCTTGGGCTGGCCAAAGAAATTACCGACAACCCAGACCCCCGCGAACTGGATCAGATTGCTGCCACCGGGGAACAGGTCTCGGTGGGTCTGCTCTCACTGGCCTTGCATAAGCAGGGTGTGAAAGCCAAGAGTTACACCGGCTGGCAGGTTCCTGTGCGAACCGACTCGGCCTTTACGAAGGCGCGCATTGAGTCGATTGACGATGCACGTGTTCGTCAGGATCTTGATAACGGCTATGTGGTCATCGTCACGGGGTTCCAAGGCATCGATCCATCGGGTTCGATCACCACCCTTGGGCGAGGGGGGTCCGATACGTCTGCCGTTGCCGTGGCTGCTGCATTGGGCGCGGAAGAGTGCTTGATTTACACCGATGTCGATGGCGTTTACACCACCGATCCGCGAATCGTCGCCGAGGCCAAGCGGCTTGAGCGTGTGACCTTCGAAGAGATGCTCGAGATGGCCAGCCTTGGGTCCAAGGTGCTTCAGATTCGATCGGTCGAGTTTGCGGGCAAGTACAAGTTGAAGACGCGGGTGCTCTCGAGTCTCACCGACCCCGACATGAATCTCGCGCAGGAGGCCCAGTCGGGCACTCTGATTACTTATGAGGAAGATGAAATCATGGAGCAAGCAGTTATTTCTGGCATTGCATTCAATCGAGACGAGGCCAAGATTACTGTGGCGGGTGTTCCCGACAAGCCAGGCATCGCTTACAAGATTCTAGGGCCAGTTGCGGCCGCCAATATCGATGTCGACATGATCATTCAGAACGCCAGCCACGATGGCATGACCGATTTCTCATTCACAGTGCATCGCAATGAACTCAAAAAGGCCCTCGAGGTAATTCAAGGCAAGGTTCAGCCAGAAATTCAGGCGCGCGAGATTTCCAGTGCGGCCGATATCTGCAAGGTCTCGGTGGTGGGCATTGGCATGCGCTCCCATGTGGGGATTGCGAGCCAGATGTTCGAGACCCTCTCGAAGGAGGGCATCAATATTCAGATGATCTCGACCAGTGAAATCAAGATTTCCGTGGTCATCGACGACAAATACATGGAGTTGGCCGTCCGGGCCCTGCACAAGGCCTTCGGTTTGGAGGCCTAAGTTAGAATGTTGTCAACGGAGACGTGACCGAGAGGCCGAAGGTGCTCCCCTGCTAAGGGAGTATGTGCCAAAAGCGCATCGTGGGTTCGAATCCCACCGTCTCCGCCAGCCACTATGTAAATATTAGTTTCAAAGGCGTTCAGGATATTTACATACCATCCAGCATTCCAATAAAAGATCGCTCGGCGCTGCCCTTTGGTTTTCCGTAGCCCCCCATCAAAATCCCAGCCAGACCGACCCCACCCGGGGGGTGCCCCCCTAATTCGCTTGATGGTACCTAGCGCGACCCATGCACCGCAGTTTGCTTAAACGATCTTAGCCCATCGCCCGCACAATCTTTGGCACCGATGATCTTCTCGGTGTTATGGGTCATATGGCGGGAGGGGTGCCGCGCGCATGGCCCTGCGTGGTGATGGCATTCACACCGTAAGTTTAGATAAGGTGATCAAGACCATGTGGGAAACTAGTGCCGATATGAAGCCTAAATATAAGGAGACCGCCCGCGGCGGGCTTGCAGTCAATCTTGTGGAGTGTTGATTCATTCTTCTCGTTATCTTTTTTAACTTACATGCCCTTCAATTTATTTACCTACGGTTCCCTGATGCTTCCAGAGGTGCTCGTAAAAGTTTGTGGTGCAGCACATGAGAGCGTTGCTGCCGAGTTGATCGGCTGGTCACGTTATCGTGTAGCGGGGGAGGCTTATCCGGGGATAATCGCGAATCCGAAGAGTTCGGTATCTGGAATTTTATGGTTTGGTATAACTTCTGCAGAGCTTAACTTGCTTGATAAATTTGAGGGCGAGCAGTATCAGCGTATTTCGGTAACGGTCTACAATCGGATAAATAAACCCTATCCTGCTCAAACGTACGCTTGGTGCAAACAAGGCGGCTTGACGAGGCAGGTTTGGGATTTAGAGCAGTTTCGGGCTGAGGGAATTAAAGCGTTTTCAGAAAAGTTTCTTTAGAGGGGGAGTTTTGGTTGGGTTGCTCTCCTGTGATACCGCTTCGACATAAGTGCGTCATCCCCGGCTACAAGCAGCGATTCACGGTGACCTGCGCGTAGCTCACTTCTTTGCAACTCATGCCATGCATTTTGTGCCGCTCATCGCGCTAGCATCTGTAAAGACTTTTGGCCGCGATGCCTTGGCCCCAGTGCATATCATTGGGTTTGCTTATGCCAGTCTCATTGCCGTCATATTTATTCAGGCCTTGATGGGCGTACCTTTTCTTGCAAAATAAAAGCCGGTGATGGACGAGGTATACCTCGCCCCAGCCACCATTAAGATTCGTAGCCCATGAAACGACGTACATTTTTAACTCGGTCCGCAGGCGTGGCTACTGCGATAGTCTTTTCTGCATTTGTTGGTGTAGGTACGCGGTCGTTTGCGTCGACGACACAAGGTCATCGCATTCTGGATCTCGACTGGATAGATGCTAAACGCAACCGCCCTGTACCGAGCCGCTTGTACATGCCGCAGCAGACCAGCCCATCTCAACCAGTCCCATTAGTCGTTTTCTCCCATGGCCTAGGGGGCTCGCGAACAGGGTACAGCTACTTTGGAAGCCACTTGGCAGACTCGGGAATTGCAAGCCTGCACCCCCAGCACGTCGGCAGTGACAATGCTCTGTGGTGGGGCAATCCGCTTGGGCTGGTGGAGCGTTTGCAATCAGCCGCGAAAGAGGCTGAGGCTCGATCAAGAGCACTAGACATTCACTTCTCACTTGATCAGATGCTGTCATCAGAGTTGGTTGGGTTAATCGACACATCAAAAATTGCCGTAGCTGGGCATTCCTATGGTGCGAACACGGCGATGCTTGTCTCCGGCGCAAGGGTAAAAACAACCGCGGGAGACATGGTCGATCTCCGGGATCAGCGCATACGATCAACCATCCTGATCTCAGCACCACCTATACGAGACCAAGGTTCGATAGAAGAGGTGCTCGAAGCAGTAAAAATTCCAACGCTGCACATCACCAGCCTAGAGGACACGATTAACTTACCCGGGTATCGAAGCACAATCGAAGACCGTCTTGCCATCTTCCACGCCATGACCGAATCACCAAGAACATTGGCAGTTTTTAATACCGGAGGGCATAGCATCTTCACCGATCGAACCACACGAAGCGGGCCTGAAATTAGCGCACGGGTGAAAGGCGCTACGCGTGAGCTCTCAACGATCTTCCTTCGGAAGTCGCTAATTGAGCAGCCCCAAATCACGCAGACCGTGTGCGAAACAAACAGTGACCTCGATCAATGGCTTGCACGGCACAAGGAGTTATTAGATCAATTCATCATGCCAGGTTCGCGGGCGGCTATGAAGGCAGCACTTTAGACTTTGAGTGATAACGCGCAGTATTTCCGAAACGTTCCATGACATCGGCCTTGCGACGACGGCTAACAGGCACTTGCAGGCCATTGCTCAATTCGCAGACCGCGCCATCACCCTGAACTCGTGCGCGGGATTCTGAGCATATCCATGCGGTCATGAGTAATTTAGTACGGTCAATTTTGGTTGAAGGTTTAAACACTTGATCTGCTTGAAGAGCAAAGACTTTCTGGAATTTCGTGGTGGCAATTTATAGATTCGAACCCAGGACCTGCGGATTACAAAGCCTGCCGTAGAGGGTCAGCTCGAGCGAGGGTTTAGGCCGCACTTTTGCCAACCAGGCCGATGACGAAGGCTGCCCAAAGCGCCACCACCAGCAGAAAGCCGGCGCCGA
>Ga0194128_10000765_pt1 | contig 57363 bp, 48 predicted proteins | sample TA2KigCa65mmetaG_FD_148650 | JGI IMG/M metagenome (GOLD analysis project Ga0194128, IMG submission 148650) | Freshwater microbial communities from Lake Tanganyika, Tanzania - TA2015037 Kigoma Deep Cast 65m | ecosystem: Environmental > Aquatic > Freshwater > Lake | place: Tanzania: Lake...
GCTCGGCGGCCTGCGGCCGCCTGCGCTCCGGCTGGTTGGATGGTTTTCAACCCCAGCGACTCTCATTGGATTTGGTACATACAATGGGGGCAGGTCAATCTCCACCTTAGCTCCGACAATGACGGCGCCAGTGCCGTCGGCAACGGTGCCGACGAGCGTGGCACGGTCAATCTGAGCCATCAGCGGCGTGACGGCGAAGCAGAAAAGCAGGAATACGTTCCTTGTTTTCAATTGCATAGCTAACCTCTCGCGGAAGGATCTGAAGCGTTCAATCATTTATACACTTGCGGAATCGGGGGCGCAAGGGTCCCTGTAACATTTTCGTGATATTTCACTGGGTGGAACGGCGCTTGACCAGGATCACGATGGGACCCTTGGCGGGACGCAGGTCGGAGATGGTTCCTTCGGTATGGTTTTGAGCGCCGGTGGCGAGACCCTCCACTCTGTACGAGGTGGACTGGCCTTCCAGGTAGAAGAACAGGAGACCTTCCTTACGCTCCAGACTTCCTTTGCCGCTCACGATGGCGGAGACGGCCTTGGTGCCGTCCTGCTCAATGAAGTCGCGAACAATCTCGAGGCGGACGCGGTTTTGCGGGGCCAGTTTTAGCTTCAAGGTTCCTGATTTCGCGTCTACCTCGGCGCTTTCCACACCACGCAAGCGTTCCAGGCGAGCCGGAAGCGATTCGATGCAGGAGGCGCAGCCGACGCCTTGGAAGCGGAATTCAAGCGACTGCCACTGAGGGAAAGCGGGCAGCGCGAAAAGCAGGAAACACCAACGCATTGATCTATTTGTTTATACCAATAGGCGGTGATCGCGCAATATGAGATTCGGTGGGATTCAAGGGCGGGGCACGGCGGAGAGTTCACGGAGCGTGCGCTCGATCCAGTCCGGGGCGATATCGCGGCCGATTTGGTGCTTCACGATCCTGCCGGTGGAATCGACGATCCAGGAGCGGGGAATGCTAAGGGAATCGATCACGGTATCCACATAGTGGCGCGCCAAGAGGACGGGGAAGCGATAGCCGGTCTGACGGAGGAAGTTGTCGATGAGGGCGAGGGCGCAGACGACGTAGAGGACGGTGTAGATGGAGAAGACGGAACGCCAGATCCAGAGCCAAGCGCTCGGGAGTTCCAGCTTGCCCGTGGCTGGAAAGGGCAGGCGAAGAATGAGGGATGCCGCCAGTACGAGTATGCCCAGCACGAGGAAAACGGCTAAGTAAGCCAGCTTCAGAACAGACAGCAGGAAGACGGAGAGGCTGAGAACTGCGGAGCCGAGCAGGAAGCTAAGAAAGCGTTCGGCAAGGGGCGGGGGCTTGAGCGGAATCGCGCGCAGAATGAGCTGACCGAGCCGCAGGCAAACGATCCAGGTGAACAGTGCAGCAGAAAGGATCTGCGCTGCCTTCACGCGCGGCGCGCCAGTTCGAGCGTTTCAAAGAAAAGATCGATATCGGACGGGCGGGTGTGGATGTGAGTGGAGAGACGCAGGCGCTGGTTGCGGAGAATCCAGATGCGGCGTTTCTGGCAGAGTGGCATGAGCCGATTCAGGTCGACGCCTTGCATGTGGAATGCGACCAGACCGCCGTACATGGTGTCATTGCCGGGAGTGAGCAGTTGAAGATAAGGCAGCGCCTGGGCTTTCTCGCGGGCCATGCGTGCCAGTGCGTGGATGCGTGAGTAGATGCGTTCGACGCCGATGGCCTTGGCGAAGCGGACACCGGCGATCATGCCTTCAATCATGGCGCGGTTGTTGGTGCCGAGGCGCATGAAGCGCGCGCCCTGATCGGCTTTGTCGTCCCAGCCGCCGGTGACGATGGAGGGCCAGAGACGATCGAGCATCTCTTCCCTGCCCCAGAGAATGCCGCAGCCGGCGGGCGCGAACATCCACTTATGAGGGCTGCCTGCGTAGTAGTCGCAGCCGAGGTCATCGATGCGCGCTTCAACCTGGCCGTTAAGATGAGCGCCGTCGACGACGGTGATCACGCCTTTGGCGCGGGCGGCGTCGCAGATTTGCCGGACGGGGAAAACGAGGCCGGTGGTCGTTGTAATGGCGCTGAAGAAAAGTACTCGGGTTCGAGGGGAGATGGCCGCAATCAAGAGGTCAGCGAGTTGGGCCGGATCACGCGGGGGCAGAGGGATTTGGAGTTCGCGAACGGTGATGCCGTGGCGCGCGCGGCGAACGTGCCAGCCGGCCTTCCCGCTGCCGTGCTCCTGATCGGTCATCAGGACCTCATCCCCTGCTTTGAGGTCGAGACCGGCGGCGATGACGCTAATGGCTTCGGTGGCGTTGTGAGTGATTGCGAGCTGGTTCTTGCTACAGCCGAGGTAGGCGGCGAGTTCGGTCCGATGCTCGTCGAGCTTCTCGTAGCCCCAGCGCGGGTAGTCGTACTCTTCCATGAGCAGGGCGGCCGATTTCTCGAGGTATTCCGTGACAGCTTGGACAACGGGTTTGGGTGCGACGCCGAGGCTGCCGTTGTTGAGGAAGACGCGCCATTTGGGGAGAAGGAACTGATCCTTGCGGATGCGGTCCCAATAGCGTTCCGGATCGCGGGTGGAGAGGGAGGGGTCGGGCAGCGGGGCAACGTTGGTTGCCGCACCGGCGGGAGGGAGCCAAGCCGCGGCGGCGAGTCCCTGAATGGCATGGCGGCGGTTCATGGACACCAATTGTAACGGAGAGCGGCCGGGATTCGTTATGATGGCACAAGATGATAGAGCGGGAGGCGTCGGCGGCGCTCGGCACGGAGCCGTTGAGCCGCGAGGAAGTCGTTACGGCCACGTCGCGGATCCGGGCGCTGGAGGCGTCGCTGGGGGAGGCCATCCGGGGCAAGCAGGAAGTGATCCGGCTGTCGCTGGTGTGCCTGCTTGCGCGCGGACATCTTCTCATTGAAGATGTTCCCGGAGTAGGCAAGACGACGCTGGGACAGGCGCTGGCGCGCAGTGTGCGGTGCGGGTTCCAGCGGCTGCAGTTCACCTCCGATATGCTCCCGTCGGATGTGCTGGGCGTCACCATTTATAACGCGCATAAGCAGGAGTTCGAATTCAAGCGCGGACCGGTGTTCACGAATTTCCTGCTGGCGGATGAAATCAACCGGTCGACGCCGAAGACGCAGTCGGCGCTGCTGGAGGCAATGAATGAGCTGCAAGTGACCATCGACGGCCGCAGCTATGAGCTGGAGCCGCCGTTTCTGGTGATCGCGACGCAGAATCCCGTGGAGCATCACGGAACTTATCCTTTGCCGGAGTCGCAGCTGGACCGGTTCCTGTTGCGGGTGCGGATCGGCTATCCGGACAAGGAAAGCGAACGGGAGATCCTGCGCAAAACATCGAGCTATCCGGGGGAGTTGGCGAGGCCTGTGCTGACGGCGACCGAGGTGCTCGAGCTGCAGGATATGGTGCACCGGGTGGCGGTGGAGAGCGCGCTGACTGACTACATACTGGCGATCGTGGAGAAGACGCGGCACCACGAATCGCTGACGCTGGGAGTGAGCCCGCGCGGAGCGCAAGCTTTGTACCGCGCCGCACAGGCGCTGGCGCTGGCCGAAGCGCGTGACTACGCCATTCCGGACGATGTGAAGCGGCTGGTGGTGCCGGCCTTCGCGCATCGTGTGATGGTGAATACGCGGGTGACGCTGGCACAGCGCGGGGCCGACTCGGCGGGGCGGATTCTCGAGGATATTCTGACGCAGGTGGCAGTGCCCCTGTAACAAGACAACAAATCATGAAGACAGCAATTATCGGCCTGCCGATGGTGGGCAAATCGAGTTTGTTTACAATTCTGACGGGTGTGCAGCAATCGGCCCGGATGGGATCGATGGAGACGCGGGTTGGCGTGGCGAAGGTGCCGGACAAGCGTCTGGAGGCGCTGGCAAAGGTGTTCCAACCGCCCAAGATCACGTCGGCGACGGTGGAGTATGTCGACTTTCCGGCGATTTCGAAAGAGGCTCTGCGCGAGCCGGGCCTGCTGGCAGGGCTGCGCGTGGTAGATGCATTCGCGCAGGTGCTGCGGGTGTTCGATGATCCGACGGTGCCGCATGAAAAGGGCTCGGTGGACCCGGTGCGGGATCTGGAGGATGTGGACATCGAGCTGATCCTCAGTGATCTGGTGGTGGTGGAGAAGCGGCTGGAGCGCGTCGACAAGGACCGCAAGAAGATCAAGAATCCGGAGCTCGATAAAGAGTATGAGCTGCTGGTGCGGTGCAAGGAGATGCTCGAAGCCAACCAGCCGTTGCGCGGCATGGAGCTGAGCGCGGAGGATGAAAAGCGGATTCGCGGGTTTCAGTTTCTGTCGCAAAAGCCGATGCTGTATGTGCTGAACGTGGGTGAGAATGACGCGGGACGGCTCCACGAGATCGAGGAGAGCTATCGCACGGGAGCGCTGGCCGGGCGGGCGCTAACGGGAGTCGCTGCGGTATGCGGGAAGATCGAGGCGGAGCTTGCCGATCTGGAAGGGGAAGAAGCGAAGGAGTTGATGGCAAGTTACGGGCTGGAGGAGTCCGGGCTGGAGCGGCTGATCGCGCGAACGTATGAATTGCTGGGACTGATGTCGTTCCTGACAGCGGGGGAGACGGAAGTTCGGGCGTGGACGATTCCGGTGAACTCGACGGCAGTGAAAGCGGCGGGAGCGATCCACACCGATTTCGAGAAGAAGTTCATTCGCGCCGAGGTGGTGAACTGGCAGCGCCTGGTGGAGCATGACGGCTACGCGGGGTTGCGCGGCAAGCCGCTACTGCGGCTGGAAGGAAAAGAGTATATTGTCCAGGATGGCGATGTATTGGTTATCCGTCACGGCTAGAGCGGCGCTGATCCTGATGCTGGCGGCGCCACTGGCGCCGGCCAAGGGCAAAAAGCACACGCACCCGGACGGCTTCAGCTTTGAGTTGCCGTCGGGATGGACGGCGGAGAACGGACCGGATGCGGTTCTGCTTTTACCTCCCGGGGTGAAGGTGGATCCGTCGCGGGAAGACAACGCGGAGGTATACACGGTTCGGGCGAGCCGGGTAGAGGCCGCGGATTTCGTGAACTCGATGCGGATCAACCTGGAGCGGAGCGGAGTGAAAGTCGCGGCCACGGACGAGACGTTCAAGGGCGGCCAGGGGATGGGCACGATGCACATCTTTGACTTCGACCATCCGGAGAGGAAGGTGGCCTACCGGATCCGGCTGTTCACGGTGCTGGTGAAGGGCTGGCGGCTGACGCTGGTGGGGAGGGGATTGCGGGAGAAAGTGTCAGGTCGTGAGGGGCAGTTGCGGGAGATCGCACGGAGTATGGAAGGGCGGTAGGGGCGCGATGATGAAGAACCCCGTGCATCCCGGACAGATCGTGCGTCACGACTGTCTGGCGCCACTTGGGTTGAGCGTGACAGAGGCCGCCAAGGCCCTCGGTGTTTCCCGGCAGGCACTGAATAACGTAATCCATGGCAAGGCCGGAATTTCCCCGGAGATGGCGATCCGGCTTTCGAAGGCTTTTGGCAGCACGCCGGATGTATGGGTACGCATGCAGGGGGCCTATGACCTGGCTCAGGCTCTGAAGCGGGAGGATCGGATTCGGGTAAAGCGTTATAAGCCGCCAACGGCGGCCTGAAGAAGCACCGCTATCGCGCCATGATGTAGCGGCCGCGGCGTGGGTCGGCGCCGCCGTCGAGCACGGTGTCGGGGCGGACCAGGATCACGGTGGGGGCGCTGGCGTTGCTCCAATCGCCACGCATGTCGATGAGGTGACCTTTGCGGGCGAGCTCGGCCGAGGCGGAGGCAGGCATGCGGCTTTCCAGCGCGACCCGGCCGGGAGTGAACTCATGGCTGGCGAATGACGTGTAGAAGTGCTCGGTCTGAAAGCGAGGCGCCTCGACGGCTTCCTGCGCGGACATGCCGAAGACGATGATGTTGAGCAGGACTTGCAGCATCGCCTGATCCTGATTGTCGCCACCGGGAGTTGACATCGCCATGAAAGGCTTGCCGTCTTTGAGAACCAGCGTGGGACTAAGAGTGACGCGAGGGCGCTTGCCGGGAGCGAGCAGGTTCGCATGACCAGTGGTGAGCACGAAACTTTGGAGGCGCGTGGAAAGCGGTATGCCGGTGTCACCGACGATCACCGAAGGGAGCCATGCGCCGCTGGGCGTGGCGGAGAAGGCGTTGCCCCAGCGGTCGATTACGTTCACGCACGTGGTGTCCTGATCGACGGCTCCGGCGGCAGCGGGGCCATTGGAGAGATTCAGCGGCGGAGCGAAGGAGCCTGGACGGTGCTCCATGGAAGCTTTGCCGGGATCGATGAGTTTACGGCGTTCGGCGCCATACTCTTTCGACAGCAGGGTGACTTCGGGGATTTTGCTGAACTTGGGGTCGCCATAGTAGCGGTCGCGGTCGGCGAAGGCGAGTTTCACGGCTTCGATGACGGTATGAAGATACTGCGGGCTGTTATGGCCCATGGCGCGCAGGTCGTAGCCTTCCAAAATGTTGAGCGCCTGAATCATCACTGGGCCCTGAGTCCAGAAACCGGGCTTGACCACCTGATAGCCGTGGAAGTCGCCGAACCGCGGGTCGTCAAAAGAAGCGCGCTGGCGCTTCAAGTCTTCCAGAGCAATGAGGCCGTTATTGGCAGCATTGAAATCGGCGATCTTTTTGGCGATGGGGCCCTGATAGAAGTAGTCGCGAACGGCGCGGATCTTGCGGGCACGGTTGCCGCGGGCCTTGCGCTCGGCGCGGATGAGTTCCTGGAGGGTGTTCGCCAAATCCGTGGCGCGGAAAAGATCACCGGCGCGGGGCGGCGCTCCATTGGGAAGAAAGAAGGATTTCGAAGTGGGCCAGAGCTCGAGAATCTTCTGGTTCATCCGGATGAAGCCGGCGAACTCTTCCATCAGGGGAAAGCCGGCAGCGTATTCGGCGGCGGGCGTGGCGACTTTTTCAAATGAGAAGGCGCCATGATGTTCCAATGCCAGCAGCAACCCGTCGAGAACACCTGGAGTAATGGCGGCATGCAGCCCGTTGGCGGGGATGGGCGGCATGCGGTCGGGCTGCTCCCATCGCTCCGGCGATCGGGCGCGGAAGAACTCGGGCGTGGCTTTTTCCGGTGCGATGCCGACTCCATCGACAACGACGACAGGCTTGCCGGCCATTTTGATCAGTAGCGGCATTTCACCGCCGAGGCCGAAGCGTGCCTGCTCGGTTACGGCGGCGGCAAGCGTGGCGGCGACACCGGCATCGACGGCGTTGCCTCCCATGGCGAGCATCCTGAAGCCGGCCTCAGCCTCCAAGTTATTGGCGGCGGCGACCATTTCGCGGGTGCCGCGAACGGGCCATGACATGAGGCGCTGCGGCTGGGCTTGAAGCCAGGCGGCGCCAAGCAAGGCCAACGCCGAGAGTCGAATCGCAACGGGGCGCATATAGGGGATTGTACGCCTAACGGATGGAGTCAGGCGACTCAAGCCCTTCCATGGAGGTAAGCGTCGAGCCGTTAACGGTTAGGCGGAAGTAGCCGTCGTCGCCGCGGCCGGAGATTTCCGTGGCGGATTCGGAGGCAACCTCAAACGTCTTCCACTTGCCTTGCAGGACACGGCGCCAGAGCTTCATCGCGCGGGAGGCGGATTCCGGGGTGTCCCAGCCGGAGGCGTATGCCAGCGCGATGCGTTTGTTCTTCTTGTCCTCGTAGAGTGCATATTCGCCGCCGCGCCAGGATTCGGCGAGGGAGGCTTCCTCGTTCGCGTATTGGCGGAAGAGGATGGAGTGGTCGAATTCGCCGATGGTGCCGTCGGAGAGAACACGGTAGCCCTTCCGTTTCGGGACTTCCAGATCCACTGGCTTTTCCCCGGCGAACCAAGTCTCGGGGTGGAGAATGTGGCGGGTGGTGAGCGGAGGCCTGCGGAAGACTTCGCTGAAACCCTCCTTTCCCAATTTGCGGACGACGGCCTGCTGAAACACCATTCCCCTGGCGTACGGGAAGATGAGGGATTCCCGCATGTAGAGGGGGACTTTTTCAAAGACGGGAAAGGCGCCGCTGGAGGCAGTGGCCATGCGGGACATAGCTTCCACAAGCAGGGGAGCATCGATAAGCGAGTTGCCGGCGCGGCGGGCCATGTATTCCGACATGAGCCAAGTGGCCTGGCCCTCCATCACGGCGGTTCGGGCGACGGCGCCGTCGTCGGATGAGGCGCCTTTCTTAAGGTATTTTTCGAGGGAGAACTGCTGGTCGGCGAGGGCGTGGGCGAGCTCGTGCACAAGAGCCTGCTGCAACATGTCGCCGGATTCGAGCATGACCATCTTCTTTTTCCGGTAGTCGTAGAAGGCGGCTGCTTGTTCGCTAAGCAGGTCGACGGTGGTTTCCTTGAGATTGAAATCCTGGGGGACGAAGCCGAACTTCTTCAGGGTGATTTCCTCGATGCGGATCTCCTCGGGTTTGACGACCTCATCGATGCGTTTGGTGAAGAAGCTCTTGAGAGCATCGCGGCTCATGGTCTCCTGCTGGATGGGCTTGTTGAGCTTCCAGCCGGTGATTTCGGAAAGCTCCTGGACAATGGCGGCCACCGGGGATTGGGCGGCGGCTGAGGAAGCCAGCAGGAGGAGCAAGGCAAGGAAATGTTTCATGCGGGAGAACTCCGGTATTGATCGTGACGGACCTGGCGTGCCCAAAGCAGTGCGGCCGCGAATGCGAACAGCGCTCCGGCGAAGACGGTGGTTCTGGCACCGATGCGTTCGGCGGCGGCGCCGGAGACCAAATTGCCGATAGGGAGCATGCCAATAACCATCATCGAATAGAGAGACATCATGCGGCCGCGGTAGTCGTCATGAATGAGAGTTTGGATGAGGGTGTTTGTGGCGGCAAGCTGGCGGAAGATGGAGAATCCGGCCAGCGAGATGGCGGCGATGGAAAGAAGGAAACTGGGCGAAATGGCGAAGATGACCAGGGCCACGCCCATTTTGACGGCGCTGAAAAGGACGATGCGCGCCATGGAAGAGGTTCCCGTCTGCCGGGCGAGGACGAATGTGCCGATCACGGCGCCGAGTCCGAGAGCGGCGGTGAGAAAGCCAAAGCCTTCCGAGCCTTTCCGGAAAATATCCTCGGCGAAAAAGGGGCCGAGAACGATGACCGGGGAGCCGGCGAGATTGACCAGCGCCGTGGCAGCCAGCAGGATCCGCAGTTGGCGATTGTGCCAGGCGTACGAGAACCCTTCGCGGATATGTCGAAGCGGCGAGGTGGAAACTTTACGTTCCGGCTCGGCAGGGGAAATGGCGAACAGAGAACCGAGCACGGCAAGGAAGGTGAAGGCGTTGACCAGGAAACAGATTCCTTCGCCATAGGCAGCCAGGAAGAAGCCGCCGATGGAAGGCCCGACCAGTCGCGCGGCGTTGAAGGTCATGGAATTGAGGGCGATGGCGTTGGAAAGGTCGCGCGGGCCGACCATATGCACATAAAGAGCCTGGCGGGCGGGAATTTCAAACGCGTTGATGACGCCGAAGATGGTGGCCAACAGAAGCACCTGGGGAACGGAAATCCGGGAAGAAAGCGTCAGCCAGGCAAGGATAATAGCCTGAAGCATGAAAGCAAATTGAGCGGCGATGATAAGCGCGCGGCGGGAGTGGCGGTCCGCGGCGATGCCACCAAGAGGGGAGAGCAGCAACACGGGCAGATGGGTGCAGAAACCGAGCGCTCCCACGAGAAAGGTGGAATGCGATAGACGGTAAACGAGCCAGCTTTGGGCAAGGCTTTGCATCCAGGAACCGGAGAGGGAAACGATCTGACCAAAGATGAATACGCGGAAATCACGGTGCTCAAGTGCGCGGAGGGCAGTGGGCCAGGAGAAACGGCGTGGAGAGGAGACGGAGTCCGGCTCGGCGCCGCTGATCTGTGTCTGTTGTTGATTGCTCAAAAGGCCCAGGTCTAGCTACTCTTTGATGGTAGCGCGGCGGGCGGCTTACGCGGAAGAAGCGGTCCGAAAAGTGAGAAGAAAATGGAAGCGTGAGCCCTTTCCGGGTTGCGAAGTGAAGCCGATCTGACCACCCATTATCTCCACCAGCATCTTACAGACAGTGAGGCCGATGCCGGCGCCGTCGTGGCGGCGCGAGAACGACGCGTCAGCCTGACGGAACATTTCGAAGACGAGATCCTGATGTTCGGTGGCGATGCCGATCCCTGTATCCTCCACGGCGAACTCGATGCGCACAAGACCTTCCCTCGCCTCATCCAGCAGGCGAGCCTGAATCCGAACGTGGCCGCTGTCGGTGAATTTGACGGCATTGGACAGGAGGTTGGTCAGGACCTGGCGAACACCCCTCGGATCGCCGATCACCTGCCCTGGCAAGCCGGCGTCGGGATCGACAACCATTCAATCTGCTCGGCGTCCAGAGGAGTGTACAAGAGCAGGTCGGTCATCCCGATGACGCCATTGAGAGGTGTGCGAAGTTCATGGCTCATGTTGGCGAGGAACTCCGACTTGAGACGGTTTGCCTGAACGGCTTCCTTGAGCGCCAGTGTCACATGTTGCTCGGCGTCGCGGCGCCTTGCGAGTTCGCGGCAGGCTTCGCTCCAGCGCCGGACGGAGAACAACAGCGCGAACAAACACCCCAACACCGCGAGGGTAAGAATCTCGTCGATCTCCCAATCCTCATAGCGGCCGCTCCAAAGGATCAAGTTCTCGAAGAGATCGAAACGAATGGAAATAACAAAAAAGACTAGACCAATGCAAGAGAGCAGGACGGCTTCCCGCACAGCGGCCGTATCCAGCAGCCGCCGGACGAAAGAAGCCATTATCCACGTCCGTACCGCGAGCGTGAGTCGTGCACCTCAGTGATCACTCTTCCGCTAGCTTCGATTCGGAACAGATAACCGGGGATGGGATCTCCTGGTCTTTATATTGTAACTGATAAAGCTTGAAGTAAATGCCTCTTTGGGCAAGAAGCTCCTGATGCGGCCCCGACTCACGCAACTCTCCTTTGTGCATTACGAGAATGCGGTCCGAGCGCTGAATCGTGGAGAGCCGATGAGCGATAACCAGCGAAGTCCGCCCCTGTAGAAGCTTAGCGAGCGCATCGCGAACACGCAGCTCCGTTTCCGTGTCGACACTGGAGGTTGCTTCGTCCAGAATGAGGAAGCGCGGGTTATGAGCGAGAGCGCGGGCGAAGCTTACGAGTTGTTTCTGGCCGGTGGAAAGTCCCGCGCCGCGTTCACGCACGGGATGGCGGAAGCCGTCCGGAAGCGAGGTAATATACGGCGTCAGATTGACCTGACTGGCCGCATCCTGAAGTTTGTCGTCGGAGATAGCCGCTGTGCCGAGACGGATGTTATCGGCGATATCTCCGGTGAACAAAAAGGGGTCCTGCAGGACGACGCCGAAATGGGCGCGCAGTTCGCGTGTCGAGAACTCACGAATGTCAATGCCCCCAAGACGGATGGAGCCTTTCTGTACATCATAAAAGCGCAGCAGAAGGTTGGTCAGGGTGGTCTTGCCCGCGCCTGTATGACCGACAACCGCGATGGTTTCGCCAGGTTCAATGCGGAAAGTAACATCGCGCAATACCCAGTCTTCGTCCTTATACGCGAACCAGACGTGATCGAATTCGATGGCGGCCGAGCCGTGGGGAACAGACCTGGATCCGGCCGGAGTCATGATTTCCACGGGAGTGTCCAGGAGGCCGAAGACCCGCTCGCCGGCGGCCATGGCGGCCTGAAAGATGTTGTACTTTTCGCTGAGATCCTGAATCGGCCGGTAGAACCGCATCGCGTATTGGAAGAAGGCGATCAGGATCCCCAACGTCAAATCGCCTTGCTGGATGTGGTAGCCGCCATAGATAAGAAGGGAAGCCAGGCCGAGCATCCCGAAAAACTCGACGACAGGATAGAACCAGCCGTAGGCAAAGATGGAGTCCTTGAATGCGTCCATATGCTCGCGGTTGGATTGGTCGAACTCGGCCTCGCTACGGGCTTCGCGATTGAAAAGCTGAAGGACGGCGATGCCGGTGATGTGCTCCTGAAGATAGGCGTTGATTTTCGCCACCGCGACGCGAATGCGGCGGTAGCTGGACTGCACGGACCTCCGGAAGAGGAAGGTTGCCATGACAACCAAAGGGAGCACGGCGAGCATGAGAAGGGTCATGCCCGGGCTGAGGTTGAACATGGCGATCAGAAGGAAGCTAAGCACCAGAATGTCGCCCATGACGGCGACCAGGCCGGAAGCAAACAGCTCATTGAGAGCATCCACATCGGTGGTGACCCTGGTAAGAATACGGCCGACGGGATGGCGGTCAAAATAGACAAGGTCGAGTTCCTGAAGGCGGCGCATGAGGCTGCGGCGGAGATCGAACATCACCTGCTGCCCGGTGCGGAGCATGAGGTAGCCTTGGGCGAAGGAAGAGATCATGCCGATCAGCATGGCTGCCAGATAAGCGGCGGAGATCTGCGTGAGGCCGGTCCAGGGATCGGAGGAAAGGTAGCCGTCCAAGGGGGTTTTCATCAGATCCTTGACCGGTGCCAGATAGCGGTCAACAGCCATCTTGGTGAGGAGCGGCCCAACGATCTGGACGCCGGAGTTCACCAGCATGAACCCGAAAGCCGAGAAAACCCAGAGCTTATACGGCCAAGCGTAACGAAGGAGACGCCGCATCAGGCGCGCGTCATAAACTTTACCTTTGACTACCTCTTCTTCCACTTGATCCAGTGTAGCGGTTGATTCCGCCGCGCGGTAGTAACGTATTGGTTGAGACAGACCACTAGTTGTTGCTGGTCGGCTTGGGCTGCTCGGCCTCGCGACGATCGCGCCGAGGCTGCGGTTTGGGCAGCGGTTTGCGCGGCAGCATCTCGGCGCGCGTGGCGGCATGATAGGCGAAGCTCGCGATGACGGCCGAGGCCTGCTGCAGATCGGCCGCCTGAATCCGGTCGTAGACGTCCATGTTGGAGTGGTGCGTGCGGGTGTCGTACTCGATCGGGTCCTGGATGAACTGGAAGCCAGGCAGCCCCACCGCGTCAAACGACAGATGATCGGTGCCGCCGGTGTTGCGGATGCTCAGCGTGTTCATGCCGAGATCCTTGAACGGCTCCATCCACGCCTCAAACACCGGACGCACCATGTCGTTGCCCTGCAGGTAAACGCCGCGGATCTTGCCCGTTCCGTTGTCGTAGTTGAAATAGCCGGCCACTTTGGGGTGAGGGCCCTTCAGCGCCATCGTCTCCGGATCGGCGTAGTGATCTTTCACATAGGCCTTGGAGCCGAGCAAGCCCTGCTCTTCCCCACCCCACAGCGCGATGCGGACCGTGCGGTCCAGCTTCGCGTCAATCGCCTTCAGTACGCGCATCGCCTCGATCATCACCGCGCTGCCGGCTGCGTTGTCGGTGGCGCCGGTGCCGCCGTGCCAGGAATCGAAATGCGCGCCGATGATTACTACTTCATCTTTCTTGGACGTGCCGGGCAGTTCGCCCACCACGTTAAAGGAATCCTTCGTTTCCGTGTGAAACTGCGCCTGAATCTCCAGCTCGATCTTCACCGGGATCTTCTTTTCCAAGAGGCGCACCACGCGGTTGTAATGCTCCGGCGTGATCACCGCGTAGGGCGGCGGATCCGGATAGCGGCCTTCAAAGGATCCACCCGCGCTCGCGAAGATGGTTCCGCCGTCGCCGCGCAACCCGGCCGATAGCACCGCCACCGCGCCTTCGGACTTCAGGAACTGGTTCCGCTTGCCCGCGAACTGGCGAAGCGCCTCGCGGTTCAGCGGCGTGGCCGATGGGCCGCCCGGCGTCTCCGGCGACGGCGGCGGCCGGCGCGAGGAGCCGATCTGCGCAAAGAAGCGCTCGTTCAAGTCGGCATCGCTCAGCCGCCGGCCGGGTGTCGCGGTGGCCATCGGCGTCTCCCGCACGGCATCGATCAGCACTATCTTGCCCTTCAGCTTTCCCTTGAACTTTTCAAAGTCGGCCTCGGCGCGGATCGGCGCATGCACAGGCTCGGCGACCAGCACGCCTTCGGTGCCGGGCGCCCAGGCCAGCGGGAATCCGATCATCGGCGAGTAGCCCGGCTCTTTCAGGTGGGCCGCAAACCGGCTGTAGCTCCAACCACGGCCAAACGGTCCCCAAGTCTCCAGCTTCACCCCGCTCAACCCGATCTCCTTCAGCCGTCCCACGGTCCACTCCCCCGCCGCGCGGAACCCCGGCGAATTGGTCAGGCGTGGCCCATGCACGTCGGTCAAGTAGAACAGGTGCTCCATCACCTTGGAGTTCTCCAGCGCCTCGTTCTTGATGCGGTGCACGGTGAACAGATCCACTTTTTCCTGGCAGAAAGCGGCGCCCGGGGCGAGCACAAGCGCAAACAGAGACAAGGATCCAAATGTGAGTTTCATAGCGGCTTCCCAAGAGCATACCAGGAGCCCCCCACAGGGTACAATCATCTTGAGCGTGAAGATCACCATCTCCAAGGAGAACTATCTGAAGGCCATCGCGGAAGCCGATAGCGAAGGCGAAGCGGTGATCGCCGCAACGCTTGCGCGCTGGCTTCATGTTTCGGCTCCCGCCGTCACCATGGCAACGCGGCGCCTCAAGCGCGACGGCCTCATCGAAGTCGACGCCAACGGCCACATCACGCTCACCGCCGAAGGCCGCGGAATCGCCGGACGCGTGCTCCACCGCCACCATCTGATCGAACGCATGCTGGTGGAGATCTTCGGCATGGAATGGTACAAGGTCCACGACGAGGCCGAGCGCTTGGAACATGCCGTCTCGGCCGATTTCGAGCGTTTGCTCGATCAGAAACTCGGCCCCGGCAAGGCCTGCCCGCACGGCAATCTCGCCGAACTAGTCACGCCCGACCAGCGCCGCCGCCGCGGATGGCGCACTCTGGATAAGGTAAAACCCGGCTCCCACGTCAAGGTGGTTAGTGTTTACGAACGTGATCGACAGCTGCTGGAGTATCTCGATGAACTGTCGATACAGCCCGGCAAACGGCTGGAGGTGCTAGGACATAACTACGATGACACCGCCAGCCTGCGCGTCGATGGAGCACCCGTGCAACTGGGCCGCGCGGCCGCGAGCAAGGTCTGGGTTGAGTAAGCCTAATTCTTTTCTTCCCTCAGTGACATTCAGATTTCTCACCCCCCAGCCGATCTGGTTGGGGTGGGACATAAAATCCTTTCGGCGCTGGTCCTGTTATCGTGTCTTGCGCCTGGGGTTTTCGCGCAGGCGCCCAATCAAAGCACACTGTTTGACGCAACACAGTTGCACGACATACACCTGAGAATGAATCCCAACGACTGGGCCAGCCTGCAAGCCAACTACATTCAGAACACTTACTACCGTGTGGATCTTACCTGGCGCGGCATGAAGGCCGACAACGCGGGAGTCCGCTCGCGTGGCAACGGCAGCCGCAATCCGCGTAAGCCCGGCCTGAAAATCGACTTCGGCAAGTTTACGAAGAATCGCCGTTTCGTGGGCCTGGACACTCTGGTTTTGGACAATCTCTGGCAGGACGACTCCATGCTGATCGAACCGCTCATCATGGAACTATTCCGCAAGCTGGAGGTTCCCGCGCCACGTGGATCTTTTGCACGCCTGTTCATCAATGGCCAGTACCATGGCCTGTACGCGATGGTAGAGGATGTCGACCAGGGATTCCTGGCCCGCAACTTCGAGAATCCGCTCGGCCATCTCTATGAATACAAGTGGATCCTGCCCTGGCGCTTCAACGATCTCGGCCCCGACCCCGCGACTTACGTGCCCACTATGTTTAAGCCCGCCACGCATGAGTCGCGGCCGGAGCCGGAGGGAATTCTCGAGCTGATCCAGGCGGCCAACTCGCCCGATCCGGAGGATTTCGCTCGCCGCATCCGCACGAGCCTACATATCAAGAGCTTTCTCATCTATCTCGCAGTCGATAATTTCCTTTGCGACGGCGACGGCCTCAACGGCCGGTGGGCGATGAACAATTTCTTCTTGTACCGCCCTCCAGGATCGGCGATGTTCCACTGGATCCCATGGGATAAGGATGGCGCGTTCGACGGCTTGGAGCGGCCCCTACTGTATGGAGTCGCCGACAACGTCCTCATGCGCCGCCTGCTGGCGGTTCCCGAGCATGCCGCATTCTTCCTGGAAACCGTAGACAAGATCGCCAACCAGCATGCCGGAGAAGGAAACTGGATGAGCGAGCGCGCCTCCACCTACTACAACCTGATCCGCAACGCGGTCCTTGCCGATCCGAACAAGCGCGTCACGGCGCACGAGTTCGAGACGCACGTCACGCACGTCCGCTATTTCATCGAGGACCGCCCCTGGCGCGTGATGGAAGAAGTGGAGCCTTTACGAAACTTGCCACCGGAAGAGTGGCTCAGCCCGCACTAGCCGGCTAGGGCTCCAACTTCCGCAACCAGATATTCCGGAACGTCATCTGCGTGTGCGGCGCGTTTGGGAAGTTGCTTGATCCTGCAGCAGCAACGGCCCCTCCCCGCAGATCGCCGCCAGCCGGCATCCGCCTCCCTTGCGCTCCACCTTCACTCCGTCCTGAATCAGCACCCCGTTCAAAAACAGGCTCACGCGGCCCGCCTCACTGACTTTCCCTTCGCCGTCGCACTTGGGCGCGCGGAACAGAATGTCGAAGCTCTGCCAATCCCCCGGCTTGCGGCTTGCGTTCACCAGCGGCGGAGCAAATCCGTACACACCCCCCAAGGATCCATCCGGATAGGTCGGGTTCTCATAGCTATCGAGAATTTGAACCTCGTAACAGGCTTGCAGGTACACGCCGCTGTTACCGCGCCGCTGCCCCTGCTGGTCCTGCATGAGCGGCACTTTGAACTCGATATGGATTTGCGCGTCGCGGAATGTCTCCGTGCTCACGGCATCACCGCTGCCGGTGGCGCAGATCATCTCGCGGTTCTCCGCCTTACATCCTGTCGGCGATCCGTCCTTCTTACGCCACCCGTTCACGTCCTTGCCGCCAAACAAAACCACCGCATCGGAAGGCGGCTGCCAGTCTCTTGCAGCGGGCGTCACCACGCGCGGCTGCGGCCCGACTTCCTTCTTGCTCTTCTTGCCTGCTCCCTTCGGCTCCTGCCCGAGCAAAGCCAAGCCAAGCAGTCCCATGGTCGCCAGCCAAAGCGCGTTTCTCATTCCGCGGATTGTATCACCGGGGTGGAGCCACTGGAATCCGATATAGAATAGAATGACCGTGGATGTCCAATTTGCGGCTGTTCTGCCTCGTTTTGCTTTTTGGCGCGGTGATGTGCGGCGCCGAGCCCATCCGCTGGAGCCAGTCCGGCTTCGACTCCTCACCTGATGGCTGGACCCGTTGGGCCCCGCGCGAGGAAATCGCCCCGCGCGCTTTCCTTGAGACCTCCGTGAGCCGCGGCCAGCCGAACTCTCTCGCTGTCGCGGCAGATGGCAATGCGGCCGCTTTTGGCGGCTGGCAGTATACCCTGAGCGGAATTCAGCCGCGCGTTTTCTATCGCTTCCTCGCCCACTACCGCTGCGAACGCGTCGCCCAGGAATCGCTGCAAATTCTGGCGCGGCTGGACTGGCTGTCGGCCTCGGGGAAACGCGTCTCCCAACCCGAACATCCATGGCTCGTCTCCCGTGACGGCGCGTGGCGCCGCCTCTCGATGGAGGTTCCGGCGCCGGAAGACGCCGCCGCCGTCAAAATTCAGCTGTTCCTGCGGAATGCCCCCAACGCCACCGTATGGTGGGACGATCTTTCCTTTCACGAGATCCCGGACCCCGGCCCGCGCAACGTCCGCATCGCCTCGGTCAACCTACGTCCGCGCCAGACCGGCTCCGCGCAGGCCAGCGTCGACAGGTTCCTGCAACTCATCGGCAGCTCGGTGTCCGCCGCGGACATCATTCTACTGCCGGAAGGGATTACGATGATCGGGACAGGCAAGAGCTTTCCCGAAGTCGCCGAATCAGTGCCGGGTCCGACAACCGCGCGACTTGCGGAAATGGCGCGCCGCAAACGCGCCTATATCGCCGCCGGCATCTATGAGCGGGATGGCACTGCAATCTACAACACCGCGGTGCTGTTGGATCGGGAAGGCAATCTGGCGGGCAAGTACCGGAAGGTATACCTGCCGCGTGAGGAACTGGAGGGCGGTCTGACTCCCGGCAGCTCCTATCCGGTGTTCCCTACCGACTTCGGCAAAGTCGGGATGATGATCTGTTGGGACGTCCAATTCGCCGATCCTGCGCGTCATCTGGCGCTGCAGGGCGCCGAAATCCTGCTGGTTCCGATTTGGGGTGGCGATCTTAGCCTGGCCAAGGCGAGAGCGATTGAGAACCGCGTCTTTCTTGTCTCGTCCGGTTACGATTACCCCACCCACATCATGGATCCCAACGGCGAGATCCTCTCCCAAGCCGCTTCAGATGGCTCCATCGCCTACTCGGTCATCGACCTCAACCGCCGTTACCTGGACCGCTGGCTCGGTGATATGCGGGCGCGATTTCACAAAGAGGTCCGGCTCGACCTTCCCTGAAACGGGGCGCCTGAAACACGGCTCAGGCGGAACCGCAAACCGCAACCGGCGAGCATTCACGCCGCGCGGCCACCCGCCGCGCCACCCGATCTACCTCTCCAAGGTCACGATTCCGATCCGCAGCGTGTTCCGGCCCTCGCTCATTCCGCCAAAAACGTGCGTCCCGACGGTGAATCTGCGCCGCAACGATAAAACACTGCCCACTTCGCGCTGCTCCCAATCATCGAAACGTACAACCTCGCCTCGAATTCGGCCCGTGAGCAATAGCTCCAGCCCCAGTGGATCATGCGCGATCTCCACAAGGTTCCCCTGCAATGTCGCGTACTCACCCGTCAGCCCGCAAATCGGGCAGATCTCCACATCGGCGTGATTGGGATTCGTGTGCTCCACCTCGTAGTGCGCGCTCGCGGCCACCCGGTAATACCGCTTCCCCTCCATCGTCACCTCGTGTAGTTTCGCCGCCTCCAGGCTCGAATGGTAGTACCGCATGTGGAACGCATGCGAATGCTGTAGCGCGCGGTGCCGGTTGTCCTCCCACGGCTGCAAATGCTCCAGCCGGAAGTCGGAATCGCAGCCCTCGGGATTGGAAAACGGTCCGTAGTACTCGCGCAGCCGCATCGCCGACCGAAGGTTGGACCTCACCAGCTTCACCGCATCGGCATAGTTCGCCGCCAATGCTGCTTCCACGTAGAACCACGCATTGGGATACCGCGGCATCGACGCCGGAAACGCCGTCTTCGCCGGCAACTGGAAACTGGCCAGATCCGCGCCAGGCAAACTCACCGCCGCCAGCAGCGCACAACCCAGGCGCAACATCAGAACGAGAACCCGAGCCCGAAGCTGGCTTCCTGCATCCGCACGGTCCCGCCCGATCGCGTCGCGTCGGAGAACTTCAGGTCATACGGCTTGCCGCCCATATACTCGCGCCCATCAATCCTCAAGTGCACCCGCGGCGCGATCCGCAGCTTCAACCCCAGCCCAAAATTCGCCCCGTAGTTCCGAGTTTTGAATGTCTCAATCCCCGCCAAACTCGGCCGGCCGTAATCGGTCATCTGCAATCCGCCCGTGATGTAGGGCCGCCACCGCTCTCCCCTCGGCATCATGTACATCAGAAAATTGTAGGCCCCCTGCCGCATCGTAATCTTGCTCGACTGCGTCGTCGCCACTGTAACCCGGTTCACCACCGCCCGCGTCGTCGCCGTCAAATCTCCCTTGTTCACCAAGTACGTGAACTCGTGCCCATAGTAGCCCTTGGTGTTGATCGTGAACCGCGCTCCGGCCCCGTTCCGCAGCTTGATCCGGGTGTCGTCATCCCGCGGCTGCTCCGCCGAGTACGAGCCCAGCTGCGCCTTCCCGAACCGGTAGTAGGCGCCCTGCAAGTTGAACTCAAACGGCTGCCCCAGCGCCGTCCCACAAGCTGCCAGCAGCCCAACAAAACAAAGGAAGAATTTCATAGGTTGTTAAGAAATGTCCGCTCTTCTGCCCCTGGGCAAAATCGAGAGACGAACCACCAAAGTAGCACGTTTCCTTCAATGTGGGCGTTTTTTGATCACTCCCTCTTGATATATATATTGATTCATATATATACTGGAGCAGATATGCCCAAGCCTCCTCTCCCCGGCGACTTCCTGCCCCTTCGCTCCAACTGGTTCCATATCCTCCTCTCCCTCGCCGATAACGACCAGCACGGCTACGGCATCATGCAGGACGTCCTCGATCGCACCTCCGGAAAACTGCGTCTCTGGCCAGCCACCCTTTACGGCACCCTCAACCGTCTCTCCCAGGAGGGGCTCATCGAGGAATCCCCGCACCGCCCCGCCGGCGATCTGGACGACGCCCGCCGCCGCTACTACCGCCTCACTCACCTCGGCCGCCGCGTCCTCAATGCCGAATCGGCCCGCCTCCGCGAGCTCGTCCGCCTCATCGACGCGAAAGCAACCGCAAGGTAACCACACATGCCAAACTCCGCTTCCCTCTCCATCCGCCTCTACCGCTGGCTCGCCCGCGCCTTCCCCGAAGAGTTCCGCCACGCCTTCGCCGAACCTCTCAACCAGGCCTCCGAAGAGATCATCCGCGATGCCGCCTCGCGCCGCGGCTGGCTCGGCCTCCTACCCGTCTTCGCCGATCTCCTCTTCCGCCTCTCCGCCGAACACCTACGCGATCTTTCCGCTGATCTTCGTTACGCGCTCCGCCAGCTCCGCAACTCCCCCGGCTTCGCCCTCACCGCCATCCTCTCCCTCACCATCGGCATCGGCATGACCACAAGCATGTACTCCCAGTTCCGCTCCACCATCTTCCGCAGCCTCCCCGCCGTAGCCCAACCCGCCACGCTCCTCACCACCCGCCAAAGCTTCTCCTATCCCAACTACAAAGCCCTCCGCGACTCCAGCGGCCAATGGCAATCCCTTGCCGCGTACCTCGCTCCCGTTCCCTTCGCTCTCGGCGAACCAGGCCGCGCCACGCGCGTCTGGGGCCACCTCGTCAGTGACAACTACTTCCAGTTACTCGGTCTTCACTACCGCTTCTCCGACGCTCCCGCCGCCGTCATCAGCCACCGTCTCTGGAAGAACCACTTCGCCTCCGAGCGCAACCTTCCCGGCAAGACCATCTATCTCAACGGCCAGCCTATCACCGTCCTCGCCGTAGCGCCCGAAGAGTTCCTCGGCGCGTCCCCCATGATGATGGCCGCCGACGTCTGGATCCCGGTCACCGCTCAGAAGTCCATCGCTCCGGAACTCGCCTCCTCGCCGCTGGAAGACCGCAAGGTAGCCGCTTTCCATATCCTGGGCCGCCTCAACCCCGGCCTCGACTCAGAGCAAGCCGAAACCGCCATGGACGGCTTCCTCCGCCGCCAGGAGCAGCAGTACAACGATCCCGGTAAGGAGCGCAAGGAGCGCCGCATCACCCTCCTCCCCGGCGGCCGCCTCGTCCCCATCCGCGATCAGGACCTGCCCGCCGTGAGCGGCTTCGCCCTCGTCCTCGCCGGCCTCATGCTCTGGATCGCCGGAGCCAACGTCGGCAACCTGCTGCTTGCGCGCTCCGCCTTCCGTTCCCAGGAGATCGCCACGCGCCTCGCCATGGGAGCCGGCCGGTCCCGCATCATCCGCCAGCTCATCACCGAGAGCTCCCTCATCGCCATCCTCGGCGGCATCGGAGCCGTCGCCTTCGCCTGGTGGAGCATGATCTCCTCGGACGCCGTCCTCGCGCTGCTTCCTGAATACACCAACCTCACTTGGATCTTCGATTGGGAAACCTACGCCGTCTCCGCCGCCGTCGGCCTGCTGCTCGGCATCCTCTGCGGACTCGCCCCCGCTCTCCAAGCCTCCCGCGTCGGCCTCGCGCCCATGCTCAAGGAAGGAGCCGCCGCGCGCCTTCGCCGCTTCCGCTGGTGGAGCGCGCGCAACATGCTCGTCTTCCAGCAGGTCGCCGGCTCGCTCGCCCTGCTGCTCGTCACCGGCTTCATCGTCCTCGGTTTCGCCCGTTCCTCCTCCACCAAGCTCGGCTTCGAACCCGCCGGTCTCCACCTCGTCTCCATCGATCCGCTCCGCGACGGCCTTTCCGCCGAACAAACCCGCCAGCTGATCTCTTCCCTTCCCGACCAGCTACGCCTGCTCCCCGAGGTCCATGCCGCCTCGCTCTCCCTCTCCCCACCCTTCGGAGCCTTTGGCGCTGAATCGGTCACCGCCACCGACGTCTCTCCCGGTGGCAAAATCCAGCTCAGCCTCCGCACCGAGCAGGTCGGCGCAGGCTTCTTTGAAACCGCCGGCATCCCCATCCTCGCCGGACGCGCCTTTCATCCGGACGACCACCGCCGTCCTGTCCCCGTCACCATCGTCAATCAGAAGATGGCCGCCGAAAACTGGCCCGGACAGCATGCCACCGGCCGCACGATCGAACTCGAAGGCGTCACCCACGAAGTCATCGGTGTCGCCTCCAATGTCCGTAGCGGCTTCGCCATGGATCTTGTCCACCCCGGAGCTTACCGCCTCACCAGGCCGGCCGACTTCCTGACACCCGGCCCCCAGGGCGTCATCCTCCTGCTGCGCACGCCTCCCGGCGTCGATGCCGCCGCCCTGCTCCGCCGCCACCTCGCCCGCACCGATCCCCGCATCACAGTATTCAACTCGCGATCAGCCGCCGAGGTCGTTCAAAAAATGAACCACATCTCCGAACTCACCATGATGGTTTACGGCGGCATGGGTCTGTTCTCCCTCATCCTCGCCGTCATCGGACTCGCCGGCGTCACCGCCTATGCCGTCGCCCAGCGGTCACATGAAATCGGCATCCGCGTCGCCCTCGGCGCTACCCGCCTCCGCATCCTGCGGCTCGTCATGCGCGAAGGAGCCGCTCTCGTCATCACCGGCCTCGTGACCGGGATGGCCATGGCCATCTCGCTTACCAAGCTGCTCGCCTCCTTCGTCGATGGCCTCACCCAGGCCCTGGCAATCAGCACCTCCGACCCGCTTCTGCTCGCTGGCGCGCCGCTGCTTCTTGCCCTGCTTACGCTCGCCGCCTGCTATATCCCCGCGCGCCGCGCCGCACGCATCGACCCTGTCGCCGCCCTCCGCCGCGAATGATCAGCCCTTCAGCAGGAACTCCGTGAACTCGTGCTCCCCATGCACGTCGGTCAGCCGCTGATCCCGGCCCTGGTAGAAATAGGTCAGCCGCGTATGGTCAAGCCCCATCATCCGTAGCACCGTCGCGTTCACGTCATGCGCTGTGATCGGATTCTCCCGCGGCCGCAGTCCGAACTCGTCGGTGGAACCCAGCACCCGTCCGCCACTGATCCCCGCTCCCGCCATCCATAGGCTGAACGCATAAGGGTGATGATCGCGCCCCTTGGCTCCCTCCGCCAGCGGCGTACGCCCGAACTCCGAGGCCCACACCACCAGCGTCGTCTCCAGCAGACCGCGCCCCGCCAGGTCTTTCAATAATGCCGCGATGGGCAAATCTGATTTCCCCGCCATCTTCACGTGCGAACCCACCAGGTCGTTATGCGCCCCGTCCCAGTCATCGCCCAGGTGCGTCCCCGAGTACAGCTGCACGAACCGAACCCCGCGCTCCACCAGCCGACGCGCCAGCAGGCACTTCCTCCCGAAGTCGTCCGTCTGCGGCTCGCCGATCCCGTACAGGTTCTTGGTCGCCTCCGTTTCGCCCGACAGGTCCACCGCCTCCGGAGCCGTCGCCTGCATCCGGAACGCCAGCTCATAGGACGCGATCCGCGCCTCCAGCTCCGTATCGCCCGGCCGCGCCTCCAGGTGCCGCCGGTTCATCGCCTGCATCAGGTCCAGCGTCCGCCGCTGCGCCTCGCTGCTCAACCCCTGCGGGCTCCCCAAGTCCAGAATCGGCATTTGCCCCGCGCGGAACATCGTGCCCTGATACACCGCGGGAAGGTAACCTGCCCCGTATCCCTGCGGCCCCGACTTCATCGCCCCGTCGCTGATCACCACAAAGGCCGGCAGGTTCCGGTTCTCGCTCCCCAATCCATACACCGCCCACGAGCCCAGGCACGGCTTGCCCGGAAACTGCGAGCCCGTGCTCAGCAGGTACATCGCCGGAGCATGGTCAAACGCATCCCCGTGGCAGCTCCGCACCAGCACCATCTCATCCACGTGCCGCGCCATGTGGGGAAACAGCTCCGACACCTCGATCCCCGACTGCCCGTGCTTGGCGAACTTCCACGGACTGCCCCGGATGATCGCCTTCGTGAAGTCGATCCGCGACGTCTTCAACCCCTTGGCGAAGCTCGGCGGAAGCGTCTGCCCCGACAGCCGCGTCAGCTCCGGCTTCGGGTCCCATGTATCGATGTGGCTCACCCCGCCGTGCATGAACAGGAAGATCACGCTCTTGGCCCGCGCCGGCTGGTGCGGCGCCTTAGGAGCCAGTGGATTCGCCGTCTCCGCCTGAAGCAGCGCGCTCGCCGCCGCAGCGCCAAACCCCATCCCGGCTCGCGCCAGGAACCTTCTTCGCGTTGTCCTGTCTTCAGTCCACATAAGCAAACTCATTCGAATTCAGTAGCGCCCTCACCAGCTCAACCGCCGCTGCCTGCCGAGATCCCAGCTCCTTCTGCTGCGCCACCAGGAACCCGCGCGCCTGCTCGGCCTCCGCCGCCGCCGGCTCCCGCGCCAGCACACGGATCCATGCCGCCTGCACCAACTCCGCGTCATGCTTTTCCGCAAGCTCGGCGCCGAACGCACGCGCCTGCTTCATCACGAAGGCCCCGTTCAGGAACGTCAGCGCCTGCGGCGCCGTCGTGCTCACCTCACGCCGCGAACAGGTCAGCATGCTCTCCGGCGCGTCAAACACCTCCAGCATCGGCAGCCGGAACGTCCGCTTCTGGAACAGGTAGACGCTCCGCCGAGTGTGCTCGCTCTCATCCCCGGTCACGATCCACTGCTCGCTTGCCTTGCCGATCAGGTTGAACAGCTCCTCTTCGCTCAGCGGCGGAACCACCGCACGCCCGCCCTCCTTCAGGTTTAATCTGCCGGTCGCCGCCAGCACCGCGTCCCGCAGTTCTTCGGCATCCAGCCTCCGCCGCCGGAAGTGGCTCAACCAAATGTTCTCCGGGTCCTTCTCCCGCGCCGGCTTCGATGGCTGAGCCGCCTGCTTGTACACCGCCGAATGGAGGATCAAACGGTGCATCGCCTTCACCGACCAGCCTCGCTGCATGAACTCCACCGCCAGCCAGTCAAGCAGCTCCGGATGCGACGGCGCGCGGCCACGCGTCCCGAAGTCGCTCGGCGTCGCCACAATCCCGCGCCCGAAATGATACTGCCAGATCCGGTTCACCATCACCCGCGCCGTCAGCGGATTCTCCTTGCTCGCGATCCAGTCGGCCAGCGCCTTCCTCCGCCCCGTCGTCGGCGTCAGCGGAATCGGTCCCGTCGTCGGCCGCTCAAAGGACTGCTCGGGGATGTCGCCGCCGCCCAACGCCGACGGGAAGCCCGCCTTCACCTCTTCACCCTTGCCCGGGATCACCGTATTCGGCGAGTAGTCGCCCACATCGGTCACCCCGCAGGCGAACGGCTTGGCGCGGTAGTTCGTGAACATCCGCACCAGCTCCTTTTCCACCGCCTTCAGTTGTCCGGCCTCGTTCTCATTCAGGCAAGCCCGGATCTTCTCGTCTCCCGCCTTGCCTTCCTTCTTGCACCTTTCCTGGATCCGTCCGATCTGCTCGCCGATCTCCCGCAGCCGGATCTCATAGACGTTCTCCTGCCGCTCCCAGCCGAGCGAGTCCAGCCGGCTCAAGGGCACCCGCACTTTCACCGCCGGAGCGAAGACCGCCTGAAGCCGGTAGTAGTCGCGCTGGGGGATTGGATCGTACTTATGGTCATGGCACCGCGCGCAGCCGAACGTCAGCCCTTGGAACACGCCCGCCGTCGTGTCGACGAAGTCGGTCAGCGTCTCGACGCGATTGATATCGGCCTGGTCCGGGAACATATCGCGGTTCGGGCCCACGCAGAAAAAGCCTGTGCCCGTTTGCGCCACAGGATCCTCGGGCGCCACCTCGTCGCCTGCCAGCTGCTCACGAATGAACCGGTCGTACGGCTTGTCCTCGTTGAAGCTCCGGATCACCCAATCCCGGTACCGCCAGGCATCGGCGATATAGGAGTCCAGCTCAAAGCCCGCCGTATCGGAGTAGCGCACCAGGTCCAGCCAGTGCCGCCCCCACTTCTCCCCATAGCGCGGCGATGCCAGCAGCTTCTCCACCTGATTCTCATAGGAGTCCCGCAGGAACTCCTGCACCTGCTCGGCCGTCGGAGGCAACCCGTGCAGATCATAGTAGAGCCTCTTGGCGAGCGCCGCCTTGCCGGCCTGCGGCGATGGCTGTAAACCAGCCGCCTTCAACCCGGCTTGAAGGAAGTCGTCAATCTTGTTCCCGCTCTTCGGCCGCACGGGCTTGCGGAAGGCCCACCAAGACGGCTCCTTCACCGCCGTCTCCTTCGGCCACCGCGCGCCTGTCTCTACCCACCGCCGCAACACCTCGATCTCGGATGCAGCCAGCGGCGCCGCCGGCGGCATGATGAGCTTTCCCTTACGCTCCACCGCCTGGATGATCAGACTCGCTCCGGTATCGCCCGGCACAACGGAAGCCCCGCGCGAGCCTCCCTTCAATGCCGCCTCGCGCGTCGTCAAGTCGAGCCCCGACATCGCCAGCTTCGAGGTATGGCACTGCCAGCACCGGGCCGAAAGCACCTCGATCGCATCCTGTGCCGAGGCGCTCAACGCGGCCAGGAAAAGGATCGCGCGCATCTCAGCCTAGCCTCCCTCCCAGCGAAGGAGCCCAGCGCTCCGGAATTGCTTTGCCCAGCCTCTTCTTCACCGCTTCCATCCCTGGCTTGGAAGCCAGGTTCTCCCATTCATGAGGATCCAAGCTGTGATCGTACAACTCCTCGCTGCCGTCCGCATAGCGGATGTAGCGGTACCGATCGTCACGCACCGAGGCCACATGCTCTCCGTAAGTGGTCAACGCCGGCCGGTCCCATCGAGCGTCCGGCTTGTCGAGGAGCGGTAGAAGCGACCGGCCCTCCAGCGTATGCTTCGGCTTGTTCAACCCGCAGGTCTCCACCAGCGTCGGATAGAGGTCGATCAAACTCACCGGCCTCATGCAGCGCTTTCCCGCATGCTTTGAGCCCGGAATACGGATCGCCATCGGCGTCAGCGCCGACTTCTCCCACAGAGTGTTCTTCTCCCAGTGGTTCTTCTCTCCGCAATGGTAGCCGTTATCGGACCAGAACATCACGATCGTCGACTCCCGGTAAGGACTGCTGTCCAGCGCATCCAGGATCCGTCCGCAGCTCCAATCGGCGAAGCTCGTGCACGCGAGGTAAGCCCGCACGAAGGCGCGCCACTCTTGCGTCTTCGCCGCATCGAACCGCTCGCCCCACACTGCCGCGAGTTCCTTGGCCGCCGCCGGAACATCGGCGAGGTCGTTCTCCTTGTAGCCCGGCGGCAAAGCGGCATCCGCATACAGGTCGAAGAAGCGCTTCGGCGCGGTGAACGGCGTATGCGGGCGCCAGAAGCCCAGCGCCAGGAAGAATGGTTTCTCCTGCTTCTGCTTCAGGAAGTCGACGCTCGCGCTCGTATTCACGACATCGGGGAAGTCGGTGTCCGGCCCCTCCCACGGCGTCCATCCCCAGAAGCGGCCCTTCCGTTGATCCTTCTCCGGCGGGAACGGCCCAAAGCCGCCGCCGAAGAACTTGTTGTCCCACATCTTCTCTTCCCGCTCTTTCGGCAGCGGAGCATGGAACAGCTTGCCGCGGCCGAAGGTGGCGTAGCCGTTGCGCTGAAAGATCTCAGGCATCGACTCCATGCCGCGCAGCGGCTCCTTGTCCCAAGGGTCGCTCCCGTTCCAGTAGGAGCCCGTCGTATGAGGGAAGAGGCCACTGAAGATGGAAGCCCTCGAGGGCACGCACACAGGCGAGGGGCAGTATGCGCGGTCAAAGGCGATCGCGGTCTCGCGGAACTTGCGGAGGTTCGGCATGCTCAGCGACGGATAGGCGCCCGAGAAGCCGTAGTCATTCATGTCATCGACGCTCAGGAAGAGAACGTTCGGACGCCGCTCAGCCGCGCCCACCGCCGCGGCAAGGCTTGATGCCATGAACTGTCTGCGGTCGATCATGCGAACTGGCGCAGGTAGCGCAGGCTTTGCCGCAGCGACTCCTTGCGCAGCTCGACGTCGCCTTCATAGGCGCGGTCCTCCACCTCCACGCAGACGGCGCCCTTGTAGCCGGCGTCGGTCAGCGCACTGAAGAACTGACCCCAGTTCACATCGCCCAAACCAGGCAGCTTCGGCGTGTGGAACTCATTCGGGTGAGCCATGATGCCGACCTCATCCAGGCGGTGGCGGTCCAGCCGTACGTCCTTGGCGTGCACATGTTGAAAGCGCGGAGCGAACTCGCGGATCGGCTTCAGGTAGTCCATGTGCTGCCAGATCATGTGCGACGGATCATAGTTGAGGCCGAAGTTCGGGCTGGGAATCGACTCAAACATGCGCCGCCAGATGGCCGGCGTGGTGCCCAGGTTCTTGCCGCCGGGCCATTCATCGCGTGTAAACAGCATCGGGCAGTTCTCAATGCCTACCTTCACGCCCTGGCCTTCAGCGTATTTGATGATCGGCTTCCACACCTTGAGGAAACGCGGCCAATTGCCATCCACCGACTTGGTCCAATCGCGGCCGATGAAGGTGTTCATGACGCCGACGTTGAGCAGCCGCGCCGCGGCGATCACCTTCTTGATGTGGGCCTGGTATTTCTTCGCCTCGGCCTCGACGGGTGTGAGCGGGTTGGGATAGTATCCCAGCCCGCTGATCTTTACTCCACGCGCCGCCGCCTGGTCTTGAATCCGCCGTGCCGCGTCCTTATTCAGCGTCCCCACGTCCACGTGCGTGACGCCTGCGTATCTCCTCTCGGCTTTGCCCACCGGCCAGCACATCAGCTCGACACAGTCGTAGCCGGTATCGGCGGCAAAGCGCAGCACTTGGTCCAGGTTCAGATCGGGCAGTATGGCGCTTACGAATCCTAATTGCATTGGGTCTCCTCGCTTCAGCTAAGAATGTCCCGGACGACGCGGCCGGCAATGCCGGTGAGGCGCACGTCCAGGCCTTGGAACTTGACGCTCAGCCGCTCATGATCGATGCCGAGCAGGTACAACAAGGTGGCATGAAAGTCGTTCACGCTGACCGCATCTTCAACAGCGGCGTAGCCGAGGTCGTCGGTGGCCCCGTGACTCATGCCGCCCTTGATTCCTCCACCGGCCAGCAGGAACGAAAAGCCCTTGATGTGGTGGTCGCGCCCGTCGCCGCCTTGCGACATCGGCGTGCGCCCGAATTCCCCGCCCCACACGACGAGCGTATCTTCCAGCATGCCGCGCTGCTTCAGGTCGCGGATCAGCGCGGCCGTGGGCTGATCAACCTCCTGCGCTTTCAGAGCGACGTTCTGCTTGACGGCGCCGTGATGGTCCCAATCGCGGTGGTAGAGCTGGATGAAGCGGACGCCTCGCTCGGCCAGGCGCCGCGCAAGCAGGCAGTTGGAGGCGAAGGAACCGTCGCCGGGCTGCGCGCCATAGGCTTCGAGCACATGCTTGGGCTCATCGCTCATGTCCACCAAACCGGGCACGGAGGCTTGCATGCGGAACGCCATCTCGTACTGGGCGACGCGGGTCAGGATCTCGGGATCCTTCAGCACACCGTGCTGGGCGCGGTTGAGCCGGTTGACCGCGTCGATCGAGTCGCGCTGGATGTCCTTTGAGATGCCGGGCGGGTTTTGAATATGCAGCACCGGATCGCCGATCGAGTTGAGCTTGACGCCCTGGAAGCGGCTGGGCAGGATGCCCGCCGACCATTGCCGCGCGGCGATAGGTTGCATCTGTCCGCCCTTGCCGGCCGAGGTCAGCACCACGAAGCCGGGCAGGTCTTCTGTGTCCGCGCCAAGCCCGTAGAGCAGCCAGGAACCCATGCTGGGCCGGCCGGTGATGATGGAGCCGGTGTTCATCAGCGTGTGCGCCGGGTCATGGTTGATCTGCTCGGTGTGCATGGAGCGCACGATGCAGAGTTCATCGGCGATGCCGCCGATGTGGGGGAACAGGTCGCAGATCTGCTGCCCGGATTGCCCGTACGTCTTGAAGCTGTGTTGAGGGCCGAAGCAGACCAGCGGGCGGCCTTGCAGCTGGGCGATCTGTTGCCCCTTGGTCATCGATTCCGGCATCGGCTTGCCGTGCATTTCGGCTAGCTTGGGTTTGAAGTCGAAGGTCTCCAGATGAGAAGGTCCGCCGGCCTGGTAGAGGAAGATGACACGCTTGGCGCGCGGCTTGAGATGCGGCGGATTGACGACGCCTCGCCAGCGCTCGGCGCCGAGCAGCGAGTTCAGGCCCAGCAGGCCGAGGCCGGCGATGCCGCGGTCGAGAAAGGTGCGGCGATGGATCTCAATTCCGTGTGATGGTCTCATGCATGTTCAGAATCGCGCGGGCGACGGTTGTGGTTGCGGCCAGCTCGGCCGGGGAGGCCGAGGAAAGCGGCGGGGCTTCACCAGCCGAAATCAGCTCGCGGGCGGCGGCCTCATCGGCTTTGTAGCGGGCCAGGTTGGTCGAGTAGAGATCGGTGAGTGCCTTGCGCTCCTCGACGGAAGGCGCACGGCTGACGGCGCGGTGGAAGGCCCACCCGATGCGCTGGGCGAGCGTGGCGCCGCCGGACTGGATCATGTTCTGGGCCAGCCCGCGGGCGGCTTCGACAAAGATGGGATCGTTCAGCAGGGTGAGGGCTTGGAGCGGGGTGTCGGAGCTGGAGCGGTTAACGGTGCATTCCTCCCGTGAGGGCGCATCGAAGACCTGCATGCTGGGAAGCAGGAAAGTGCGCTGCCAGAAGGTGTAGAGGCCACGGCGGTAGAGATCGTCACCGCGGCTGGCCGAGTATTCGCGCTTGGGGAAGTTGAGAGCGCCTAGGTAGCCTTCGGGCTGATAGGGACGGACGCTCGGTCCGCCGAAGCGCGGCTTCAGGAGGCCGGAGACGGCGAGCGCGATGTCGCGCACGGTTTCCGCTTCCACGCGGAGACGGCTCTGGCGGGCAAGCAGGCGGTTGTCGGGGTCACGCTCGACGAGAGACGGAACCGGATCCGAGCTTTGCCGGTAAGTGTGCGAGGTGACGATGGTGCGGATGACATGCTTCACGTCCCAGTTGCGCATGAACTCGGCGGCCAGCCAGTCGAGCAGCTCGGGGTGGGTCGGCATCTCGCCTTGTGAGCCGAGATCATCGAGGACCTTGGAGAGGCCGGCGCCAAAGAACTGCCGCCATAGACGGTTCACGAAGACGCGGGCTGTGAGCGGGTTGTCGCGGGAAGTGAGCCATTCGGCAAGGTCGAGTCTGGTGGCTTGGCGATCGGTGGAGAGCTTGCCGAGGAAGCCGGGGATGGCTGGGTCGACGATGGCGCCCGAGCCGTCCATCCAGTTGCCGCGCGGCAGGACGCGGGTTTCCGCCGGCACGGTGGACTTGGTGATGACGACGCGGGGAATGGTTGCTTCCAGCAACCCGAGTTCGGCCTCCAGGCGCGCGATGCGGACAGCTTGCGATTGCAGGTGAGAGTTTGAGAAGGCGTAGTATTCGGCCAGCGCCCGGCGCTGTGGCTCAGTCCGCTTCTCCTCCGACACTTTCAGCGCGGCGAGTACGGCGGGGGAAAGACCGGTCAGCTTCTGATCGGGCCAGGAATAGCGCGCGCTGCTGAGCGCGAGCCGGAAGCGGCCGATCGTGGCGCGGCGGTCATCGGAGTCGTGCCGGAGGCGGATGGTCAATGTGGCGCCGGCTTCGGTCTTCAAGGGTTCCGAGAAGCGCAGGGCCAAGAAGAGACTATTGTTGTTGCCTGGATCGGAGACTCCCCATCCGGTCTTCGGGTTGCCATCAATGGCCATCGAAGGATGCAGATCCGCGGAGGGAAACGTGAGACTCGCGGTGGCCATGACGAATGCGGTCTTGCGGCCATCTAGTTCGGCTTCGACTTCGGTGACCACAAGCCGGTCTGAGCCGCGGGCCAGACGATGAGAGGGCAGCGACTCATCCTGGACCACCTCGACGCCGAGCGCGGTCCAGACACCGGCGCCGGGCTGGATACGGACAATGTAGGTTTCGTTGTCCGGATTGGGCCCCTCGGCGACCACCAGGCCGTTGCCGGGCGTGCGGTCGGTCATCAGCGTGGCGCCAACATAATAGTTGGTTTCTATAGGCTGGTCATTATAGATGCGCAGGCGGGCGCCGTTGACCGATTCCGCGGACAGAGGGCGCTGGAGTTGCCACTTGAACTCGCCGGCCTCATTCCGCTTGAGTGTTTCCTTTTCCCACTGCTCGTCGGCTCCGTGGAGGATCTGGGCTTCGGCATCGAACTCGCGGCGGGCTTCAGATAGCTGCCAGGAAAGCTGCTCGCGGCGGCGCTGCTGATCGGCGGTGGGCAGGTCCATCTGCGCGCCCCAGGCTTTAGCGCCGCGGTCTGGCACGAGGCCGGTTTCCAGGATGTCGGCGAAAAAGGCCTTCATCGAGTAGAAGTCCTTCGAGGCAAACGGGTCGAACTTGTGATCGTGGCATTCGGCGCAGCCGAGGGTGGAGCCAAGCCAAGTGGCGCTGACGGTGCGTACGCGGTCGGCGGCGTACTTGGCAAGATACTCCTTGGGCTGCAATCCACCTTCGGCTGACATGCGGCTCAAACGGTTAAAGGCGGAGGCGACCTTCTGTTCTTCGGTGGCGTTGGGGAGCAGGTCTCCGGCCAGCTGCTCGCGCGTGAATTGATCGAAGGGCTTGTTGTCGCGGAAGGAGCGCAGCACGTAGTCGCGGTAGGGCCAGATGGGGAATGGGTTGTCGCCGTGGAAGCCGGCGGTGTCGGCGTAGCGGACGGCATCGAGCCAATGCAGGGTTTGCTTTTCGGCATAGGCGGGCGAGGCCAGCAGCTTCTCTACGTACTTCTCGTAGGCGTTAGGTGTCTTGTCGTTGAGGAAGGCGTTGAGCTGTTCTGTCGAAGGAGGCAGGCCGGTGAGATCGAGACTGGCACGGCGGGCGAGTGTGCGGAGGCCGGCTTCCGGGGAAGGACGCAGCTTCTCACGAGCCAGGCGCGCCTGAATGAAAGTGTCCACGGAGTTGCGCGCAGCCGGGTTGCGTGGGGGAACTGGGAGATAGCTCCAGTGCTCTTCGTATTTGGCGCCTTCGGCCACCCACTGGCGGATGGTCTGCTTCTGCGTACCGGTCAGGTCCTTATGGGCGAACTTGGGCGGCATGATGCGCGCGTCGGAGGCAAAGACACGTTGTACAATGGCGCTCTTGGCAGGCTCGCCCGGCACGATGGGAGCGACGCCGGCCTTGTTGGGTTTGAGAGCCTCCTCACGAATGTCAAGCCGCAGATCGGCCATGCGCGAGCTCTTGTCGGGCCCGTGGCAGCGGAAACAAGTGTCGGCCATAATGGGCCTGATGTCGCGGTTGAAGCTGACCTCGGCGAGGGCGGGAAGCGTCAGCAATAGCAGAGTCCAGTGCATGCGTTACGCGGGTAGCCGTGCGGTGTGGCGGGCGACCATCTGCCACTGCGAGCCGTTTCTGACCCAGACTTGAAGAAGGTCGAGCTCGATCTTGGTGGGGGTTCCGTTCTGCACGACGTTGGCGGTCATCTTGCCGTGGACGACGGCGGTGTTGCCGTAGATCTTGACCTTGATGCCGGGAGCGAGCACGAAATTCGGCTTCTGCGAGACCAGGGCGGCGATGCATTCGGCCTTGTTTTCCACTTTGGCGTTGGAATGGACATAGACCAAGTCAGGGGAAAGGAGCTTTTCCAGAGCGGCGTTGTCGGCGGTTCGAGCGGCCTGATTGAATTGATCGAGGGCGGCGCGGACATCCTGCTCGCCAGCCGCGAAGGCGAGCGTTGTGAAACAGAGCACGGCTAGGAGTCGATGCATAGTATGCCCAGCTTATCCCATTCACACGGTAAGCTGAAAGTTCACGCTCATGATCAAGACGGTAATCTTCGACCTTGGTGGGGTGATCGTCCCCCTCGACTTCTCCCGCGCTTATCGCCGGATGTCGGAACTGACCTCGCTGGGAGAAGACGAAGTGCGGGGGAGGATCTGGGGGACCGACATTGGATCTCGGCTGGAGTGCGGCCAGATCTCGGCGCGGCAGTTTGTGGACGAGCTGGGGGAGATGCTGGATTCGAAGCTGGATTATGAGGAGTTTTGCGAACTGTGGAGTTCGATCTTCTTTCCTGAGACACTGATTCCGGAAAGCCTGCTGGAGGCGGTGAAGAGCCGGCACCGGCTATTGCTGTTGTCTAACACCAACGTGATGCACTTTGAGATGATCCGGGCCAACTATGGGCTATTGCGGCATTTTGATCATTACGTGCTGAGCTACGAAGTGGGAGCGGTGAAACCGTCACCGAGGATCTTTGAGGCGGCGATCGAGCATGCGCGTTGCGAGCCGGGAGAATGCTTCTTCACCGACGATGTGCAGGCGTTCGTCGATGGGGCGCGGGCAGCGGGCATCGACGCCGTGCAGTTTCAGGGCTATGAGCAACTGCGGGCGTCGATGCGCGAGCGCGGGATCGCGGTCTAGCCGCTCAGAAGGTCAAGCGCAGGGCGAGCTGACCCTGACGTTCTCCTTGGGCGCCCGTCAGTTCGCCGAAGACGGCGCTGGTGACGGAGCGGTTGGGGGCGTTGAACTGCGGCGTGTTGGTGAGGTTGAAGAACTCCGCGCGGAACTCCAGACGGGCCCGTTCGTAGATGGGAAACTCCTTCTGGATGGAGATGTCGTAGGTCTTGAGACCAGGACCGCGTTCGGTGCCGAGACCGACGTTGCCAAATTCACCGGCGAGGCCGTTGCGGTAAGCGGTGGTATCGAACCAGCGGGAACGGAGGCCGACCTGGCCGAGCGTGTTGCCGCCGGAACGGCCGTCGACGACACTGGCGCGTGCGCCGCGGGAGTTGGTGCCGGAGTTATTGCCGCCCTGAATGGTGAGCGGGAAGCCGCTGCGCAGCGTGAGGATACCGCCGATCTGCCAGTTGCCGACGACGTGGTTGAGCACGCGGTTCATGTCGCTGCCGAAGGTTCGGCCGCGGCCAAAGGGGACATCCCAGACATGGGAGACAGTGAACATGTGGCGGGCGTCGAAGTAGGTGGGGCCCCATTCGGCGCGCTGGTCATAGAGGTTCTGCCAGTAAGCGGATTGAGAGGCTGCCTGACCGCCTTCGCCATAGTAACCGATGGCGTCACTCATCCCCTTGGAGAAGGTGTAGGAGGTTTGGAACTCGAGGCCCTTGGACATGCGCTTGCGCATCGTGGTTTGGAGGCTGTGGTACTGCTGGTTGGCGCCCGTAGCCGTGCCGGAGATCTGCGCGATAGAGGCAAGCGCGGGATTGCCGCTGAGATATGGGCTGGGTGAGGTGATGGGCCGGTTGTTGGCATCGACACCGAGAAGCTGGCGCTGGAAGTAGGGCATGGGGACGACCAGGTGATGACCCTTCTGTCCGACGTAGCCTGCGTTGGCGACGATATCGCCGAACTGGCGCTCAATGGTCAGGTTCCACTGCTGGGTGTTGGCAGGACGGACAAAGGGATCCCAGAGGCGGATGTTCGCATTGCGGTAGGGATCGGCCTGGCGCAGCGCGGTAAGGCCCTGAACGGCGTTGGAAGGCGGCAGGTTGAACTGGGGTTGTGAGTAAATGGCTTCGTACTCGGAGTTGAAGGGCGGGTTGAGCGGCATGCGGAGATTGGTGCCGGTGCCTTCCATGAAGGAGGAGATGGTGTAGGCCCCGCGGACAACGAAGCGGTTGAGGAAGTGGGGCTGCCAGGCGAAACCGATGCGGGGCTGGAAGTCCTTCTTGAAGGGCTTGTAGAGAGCGCGCGAGTTCCCGTCCTTGCCGGCCAGCTGCAGTCTGCCGGTGAAAGGTTCGAAGTTGGACTGGCGATCGTTCACCTCAACCAGCGGCGTATGGTACTCCCAGCGGAGGCCAAGATTGAGAGTGAGTGTGTCGCTGACGCGCCAGTCGTCCTGGAAGTAGAAACCCCAGATGGTCTTGCGGTGGCCCCAGGTTCCGGTGTCGAGGCCGCGGCCGAGGTTGGAGGGGAGGCCGAGGAAGAAGTCGGCATCGGACCAGCCGATGACGGCGGAACTGACGCCGGTGAACTGGCCGTTGAAGTTCATGAAGCCGGTGCGACCGTTGTTGCCGGCGTAGAAGGTGTTCATGCGCTGGCGGAGAATGTTGAAGCCGGTCTTCATGGAGTGGCGGCCGCGGATGATGGTGAGATTGTCGGCGTAATGGAAGGTGGTGTTGGCGAACAGCTGCTGGGTGCCGATATTGGCGCTGCCGATACCGCCGGTAAAGCTTCCGGCGAAGCCCATGGAAAGCAGGCCGGGGCTGTTGACACCTTGGATGCCGAACTTCTGGTTGAGATCGGGATAGCCCTTGTCGAGACCGCCGTTGTGGAGCGTAATGCGGTTGACGCCGATGCGCACCTCATTGACCATGCGCGGATTGATGGTACGGGTCCAGTTGACGACGCCGGCCTTGAAGGGCGATTCGTTGAATGTGTTGAAGCTGAGGGGGAAAGTGTTGAAGCCCGGCTGCGATTGCACGCTGTGTGCGTAGCGGACCGAGACGTCGTCGAAGTTGGAAGGCTTGGCGTCGATCTTGATGTCCCCCTGATCGAGCGTGAGACGCGAGAAGGAGGAGGCGACGTAGTTCTGGCGGAGTCCAGTGGTAGTGGGCAGCGGGTAGAGGGTGTTGTCGGCGAAGAGATTGCGTGCGACCGGGCTTTGCATGCTGAGCGGAATGCGGTTGCCGGCGAAAGGCTGGCGGCGGTTCTGGGCGTCGAGCGAGAAGGGGTTGTAGAGTTGCAAAGGCTGGCGGCCGGCGAGGTCAGGGTGTGAGGAAGGGGTGAGCAGCATGGAGTAGTCGCCGTTGCGGAACTGGGGCGCCATGACGGTGGGTGTGTTGATGGTAGGCGGAGTTGGACGGCGGAGGCCCATGTAGTCGATGAAGAAGAAGAGCTTGTCCTTGCCGTTGACGACCTTGGGAATGTAGACAGGACCGCCGAAGGTTCCGCCAAAGCTGTTGTAGCGGGAAAAGCCGCGGGGAAGCGAGGTGCCGCCGGGTCCGATGGTCCAGTTGCGGGACCAGGCGTTGGCATTGAGCTTCTCATTGCGGAAGAAGTGGAACCAGGAGCCGTGGGGCGCGTTGGCGCCGGATTTGATGGTGACGTTGACGATGCCGCCCTGGAAGTTGCCGAACTCGGCGGAAGCGTTGTTGGTGATCATCTTCACTTCGGCAATGGCGTCGAGGTTGGGCTGATAGGAGGTGAGGTTGTCGGAGACCTGGTTGTTGTCGATGCCGTCGAGGAGGAAATTGTTGGCCTCTTTGCGGTTGCCGTTGACGTAGGGGCGGCCGCCGCCGGTGGTGCGAACGTCATTGACGAAACCGGCCGGGTTGGTGGTGGTGACCCCGGGCGCGAGCAGAGTGAGGGCAATGTAGTTGCGGCTGCGGATGGGAGCGTTGGAGAGGTTGTTGGAAGTGATGGTGCTGCCGACGATGGTGGTGTCTGTTTGCAGCAGCGGAGCCTCTCCGGTGACGTTGATGGATTCGGTAATGGCGCCGACTTCGAGGGGAATATTCACGCGTGCGCGCTGGTTGACTTCAAGCAGCAGGTTGGAACGGGTGGCAATCTTGAAGCCCTGGGCTTCAACGCGGAGCTCGTAGTTGCCGGCGGGGATGCGCGGGAAAAAGTAGATTCCGGCTTCATTGGTCTGTGTTTGCCAAGGCGTGCCGCGGTTGACGTCGCGGAGGGTAACGCTGGCGTTGGCGACTAAAGCGCCGGAGGGATCGGAGACAACTCCGGTGAGGCTGGCGCTGACTTCCTGGGCCGGAAGAACGGGGAAGAGCAGAAGGGCAGCACAGAGGATGGAAAAAGCGAGGTTGATGTTCACGTTTGCAGACTCCTTTGCTGGGATTGTACCTTGTTTCGCGGAAGGAAAGCCAGCGCGGGGCGGCGGTGGGGAGTATGATACGGAGCATGACTGGCATCCGCTTCTTGTTTCCGTCTTGCCTGTGGCGGCCCAGCTCGCCGATTCACCGCCTGGGGAAGTGGCCGGGATTGCGGTGAACTACACGGAAGCGCTTGCGGGCGATTACAGGCTGCCTGATCCGTTGATGCAGGTGAAGGATGGAAGACATGGTTCGGCAAGCGGCGAGGCTGGGCAAGACGGTGGTGCGGGCGGGCGCGAGCGACCCGCGCACGGAAAACTAATCTTAGCCGGCGCCCTGGGAGGCGGTGGATTCGGGGCGGAAGGACCAGCAGGCTTTCAAGTAGTCGCGGTGCATGAGGGCGATGGTTTCGATGGGGATGCGCTTGGGGCAGACGGCTTCGCATTCGCCGATGTTGGTGCAGGAACCGAATAGCTCCGCGTTCATGGAGTTGACCATGGAGATGACGCGCTGGGGGCGTTCAGGCTGGCCTTGGGGAAGGAGTCCGAGGTGTGAGACTTTGGCGGCGGTGAATAGCGAAGCGCTGGCGTTGGGGCAGGCGGCGACACAGGCTCCGCAGCCGATGCAGGCGGCGGCGTCCATGGCGCGCTCGGCGTCAGGTTTGGGGACGGGGATGGCGTTTGCGTCGGGAGCGCTGCCGGTGTTGACGGAGATGTAGCCGCCGGCCTGGATGATGCGGTCAAAGGCGGAACGGTCGACCATGAGGTCCTTGAGGACGGGAAAGGCTTTGGCGCGCCAGGGTTCGAGGACGAGTTCGTCGCCGTCTTTGAAGTGGCGCATGTGGAGTTGGCAGACGGTGGTTCCGGGAAGGGGACCGTGGGCGACGCCATCGATCATAATGCCGCAGGAGCCGCAGATGCCTTCGCGGCAGTCATGCTCGAATGTGACAGGGTCATCGCCCTTTTGCATGAGATCTTCATTGAGGACGTCGAGCATTTCGAGGAACGACATGTGCTCACTGACGCTGGGGAGGACGTAGCGGACGAGCTTGCCGGGGGAGCTTGGATTTTTCTGGCGCCAGATGTTGAGGATGATCTTCATTACTTGTAGCTCCGCTGGGTGGGGTGAACGTATTCGAAGTTGAGCGGCTCGGCGTGCCGCAAGGGTTTCTTCCCGGGGCCTTGGTGTTCCCAGGCGGCTACATGGGTGAAGTTGACGTCGTCGCGCATAGCTTCGCCTTCCGGAGTGCGCCAGTCTTCGCGGAAATGGCCGCCGCAGCTTTCGTTGCGCTCGAGGGCGTCGAGGCACATGAGTTCGCCGAATTCAAGAAAGTCGGCGACGCGGCCGGCTTTTTCGAGCGCCTGGTTGACCTCTTCGTTTTCGCCGAGGACGTTGACGTTCCGCCAGAACTCGTCGCGGAGTTCGGGGATGCGCTGGAGGGCTTTGTTCAAGCCATCGGGGTTGCGTGCCATGCCGCAGTGATCCCAGAGGAGCTTGCCGAGTTCGCGGTGGAAGCTGTCGACGGTGCGCTTGCCCTTAATGGAGAGCAGGCGGTTGTTGGTGGTGGTGACGTGTTCGATAGCTTCGCGGCAGGACTGGTGGGAGGAGTCGACCTTTTCGAGGTTGGAATTGGCGAGGTAGTTGCCCATCGTGTAAGGGATGACGAAGTAGCCGTCGGCGAGGCCCTGCATGAGGGCGCTGGCGCCGAGGCGGTTGGCGCCGTGATCGGAGAAGTTGGCTTCACCGATGACAAACAGGCCGGGGATGTTGGACATGAGTTCGTAGTCGACCCAGAGTCCGCCCATGGTGTAGTGAATGGCGGGGAAGATGCGCATGGGGACCTTGTAGGGGTCCTCGCCGGTGATGCGTTCATACATCTCGAACAGGTTTCCGTAGCGTTCGCGGATGACGGGGGCTCCGAGGCGCTTGATGGCGTCGGCGAAGTCGAGGTAAACGCCGAGGCCGGTTTCGCCGACGCCGCGGCCTTCATCACAAACGGCCTTGGCGGCGCGTGAGGCGACGTCGCGCGGAACGAGGTTGCCGAAGCTGGGGTAGCGGCGTTCGAGAAAGTAGTCGCGATGGGATTCCGGGATCTGGTCCGGGCTGCGCTTGTCGGATTTGTCGAGCGGAACCCAGATGCGGCCGTCGTTACGGAGCGATTCGCTCATGAGGGTGAGCTTGGATTGGTATTCGCCGGAGACGGGGATACAGGTGGGATGGATCTGGGTGAAGCAGGGATTGGCGAGGGTAGCGCCGCGCTTGTAGGCGCGCCAGATGGCGGTGCAGTTGGAAAGCTTGGCGTTGGTGGAAAGGTAGAAGACGTTGCCGTAGCCGCCGGTGCCGAGGACGACGGCGTCGGCGAGGAAGGTTTCGATTTTGCCGGTGACGACGTTACGGGTAACGATGCCGCGGGCGCGGCCGTTGATGACGATCAGATCGAGCATCTCGGTGCGGGGGAACATTTTGACGCGGCCGGCGGCGACCTGGCGTTCCAGGGCGGAGTATGCGCCGAGCAGGAGCTGCTGGCCGGTCTGTCCGCGGGCATAAAAGGTGCGGGAGACCTGGGCGCCGCCGAAGCTGCGGTTGGCGAGCACGCCGCCGTATTCGCGGGCGAAGGGTACGCCCTGGGCGACGCACTGATCGATGATGTCAACGCTGATCTGGGCGAGGCGGTAGACGTTGGATTCACGGGCGCGGAAGTCGCCGCCTTTGACGGTGTCGTAGAAGAGGCGGTAGATGGAGTCGCCGTCGTTCTGGTAGTTTTTGGCGGCGTTGATGCCGCCCTGGGCGGCGATGGAGTGAGCGCGGCGCGGGCTGTCGTGGAAAGTGAAGTTGAGGACGTTGTAGCCGAGCTCGGCGAGCGTGGCGGCGGCGGAACCACCGGCGAGACCGGTGCCGACGACGATCACGGTGTACTTGCGTTTGTTGGCTGGATTGACCAGCTTCATGTCGAATTTGGCGCGGTCCCAGCGCTGTTCGATGGGGCCGCTGGGGGTCTTGGATTCAAGTCGCATGGAAGATATCAAGAAGGGAGCCTATTGATGGAAGAGGAGGACGGCGACGGGGATGGAGATGTTACCGGCGACGATGAGTGCGGCGGTGAGAACAGCGATCCGTTTGATGAGCGGCGTGTACTTGGGGTGATTCCAGCCGATGGACTGGAACATGCTCCAGATGCCGTGCATGAGGTGCATGCCAAGGAAGGACATGGCAACGATGTAGAGGCCAGAGGCGAGCGGATCGGAGAAGCCGGCAACGACGTTTTGGTAGACGAGCGGGAAGCCGTCGGCGTCGTGGAGCAGGTGCGCGCCGAGGGTGAGGTGATAGAGATGATAGCCGATAAAGAGGGCGAGGATGGGTCCGCTCCACATCATGGTGCGCGAGGCGTAGGAGGAGCCGGCGGCGGTGAGCTTTTCGTAGTGAGAGGGGCGGGCCTGCTTGTTGAGACGCCAGAGCTGGACGGCGGCGGAGATGTGGAGCAGCACGGCGGCGAGGAGGCCGAGACGCGCGGCCCAGAGCAGAGCGCCAAGATGGCGTAGGTTGCGGCCGTAGGCGTTGAGGGCTTCCGGGCCGAGGTAGAACTGGAGGTTGCCGAGCAGGTGGGTGATGACGAAGCCGAACAGGAGAACGCCGGTGGCGGCCATGACGGCCTTTTTTCCGACGGTGGAATCATAGAGGCGCGCAACGCGCATGAGTGCGGTGGGGGTTGCTGTGAGGCTCAAATTTCATTGTCTCATGACTTCGGGCTCATTCCTTTGCATGGCAGCGTCATCTCTTGCGTACTGTTTGGCAATCGCTTCACGCGCCGCGGCCGTTTCCGGCCCTTCCGGCTTTATTTCGAAAACCTCCCGCGTCACCTCATCAAGCCAGACACGGGCCTTGCCAACCGCAATCGCGCCGAAGTTTGAGCCGGGTGGCGTCGGCCTCGACCATGCCAGAGATCTCCTCGACACGCCAGACAGCGGAGCGGCTGGGGCGATTGTCCATGTTGTGGAACAGGCCAAGCCGCCCTCCGGTGCGGTCAACGCGCAGCCAGAGCTGGCCGCAGCCTTCGTCATCGAGTGCATCGACGCGCATGGCGGCTCGCAGGACGATCCGCTTGCCGCGGTAGGGCGTCGCATCCATGCCCTGCATGAGGTTGGCGAAAGTGCCTGGCGGCGGGTTTTCCGGGCGCGAGATGAGCACGCAGCCGGCGCCCTGATAGCAGCCCTTGCGCCACAGCTCGGCCTTATGGCCGGCGTCGGCCAGTGATTTCGGAACGAAGCAGCCTGGGGGCGTCTGGCCTTGCTCGCCTTGTTCAAAGTCGAGGTTGGCGGGGCCGGTTTGGGCTGCAAGTGGGATTGCCAGGGCAGCGGCAAGCAGCAGCCGCATGGTCAGCTTCGGCGGCGCTGGAATGCCGGGCGGGTGAGGGCGCGCGATTTGGGCAGTTTGTCGAGACATAGGACTTCCTGTATTAAGGAGACAGACGGGGACTCAATAAAAAAAGAGTAGTTCCCTTGCGGGCGCAGAAGCAAGGGAGGTAAGTGGGGCATCGGTTGCAATTCCAGCTCTAATAAGAGAAAAACCTGCCGATACGGACAGAGGAGAAGAGTAGGCGTACATGTCGACGAACGGGAATTCAGAGGGCAAGCCGGCATTCCTGAAGCAGCTGCCGCCGCTTCCTCAAATTGCGCTGAAGGTTCTGCAACTGCTGCGGTACGAGGATTCCGAGACCAAGAGCCTGGTGGAGTTGTTGCAGTCAGACCCGGCGTTTTCAGCGGAGTTGTTGCGATACGCGAACTCCCCGCTGTTCGGACTGGTGAATGAAGTAAAGACGATGCGGTCAACGGTGGTGATTCTGGGCCGTGAGCGACTGCGGGCGGTAACGATGACGGTGGCGATGAACTCGCTTCTAAGCTCGCCGGTAAAGAGTTCGATATTCCAGCGGGTGTGGCAACACAGCCTGGCGACGGCGATGCTGACACGGGGACTGGCGGCGGTGTGCGACGACCACAGCCCGGAGGAGGCCTACACGGCGGGCCTGCTGCACGACGTGGGGAAGTTCGCGTTTCTTACACTGAAGCCGAAGGAGTATCCGGAACTGCTGCGGACGGAGTGGGCGACCCCTTTGAACTGCCTGGAAAAGGAGCAAGCGGTTTTCGGCCTGGACCATTGCCAGGCGGGCCGGTGGATGCTGGAGGAGTGGAAGCTGCCGCCGGAGATGGTGGATGCGGCGTTGTGCCATCACGACGAGCCAGTGGCGATGCCGTTCAGCGCGGTGAAGCTAGTGAACCTGGGCTGCCGGCTGGCGACGGCACTAGGCTTCGACACGCTAAAAACGCGGTGCGACATGGACGTCGAGGGCGTGACGTCACAACTGCCGGAGGAGTATGCGACAGGCTTTCATCCTGACGCGGAATTGATAAAAGAAGCGATCAGCTCCAAGCTGCTGGCGGTCACGCAGTCCTGACACATGGCTCAACGCGGCAGGCGGATGAGGAATTCCCTGATTTCGGCCAACTCAGTATCGGTGTAGGCGGCCGTCGCCGCGGCGTGGTCCCACCGCGCCCCGGCTTGCAAGCGAACTTCGCCGGCTTGGAAACTCCTCAGGACAGGGATGGGAGAACTCAGGTCGTACACGCGAATGAGCGGGGCCGAGGAGACGGCAATTCCGGGGAAGGAAGCTTCGGCATTCCGCGTTACCGTCACCAGGCGGGTCACCGGGACGGCGCGCAATTGCTCGAGGCTTGCGGGTTTGGCCCTAGCCAGATCGGGGCCCACGGGGATTCCCCAGCCGTCGGCTTCGTGGCAGGCCCCGCAACCGTTGAAGCGGGCGGCATCGAAGAATAGCGCGCGTCCGCGTGCGTTGGTGGTTGCGGGCTTGGCTTGTTCGGCTTGCGTTCTTCCAGATAACGACATCACAAACTGGACCACCGCATCCAGTTCGTCCGCCATGAGAGTCTTCCCAAACCCTGGCATGCCTTTGGCCATGACGCCTTCGGCAGTGATGCCGCGAACCCTCTGTTCGCGGTGCGAATGGCCTATAAGTTTGGGAGCCCTGCCCTCCTCACCGTCCGGACCGTGGCAATACGGTACGGAACACTGTGCCCGAAATATGACAGCTCCCCGCGCGACGGGATCTTGGGCTTGCGCCATCGCGAGAGTCAGCAGCGCGGTGAACAGCTTCATTTTTCCTCCGGCAAGGCGAAGACCATCAGCGCGGAGCCTTCGCGCGGCGCCGGGGCTTGAGGGAAGAAAGCCGAATGGCTACGGCCAACGATGGAGCCCCAGCCGGTGGGCGTTGCGACGAACTGCCGCCCGCCTACTGAATAGGTGACGGCGGAGCCGCGATGACCGGCGCCTGTCGGGAAACTCCAAAGCCGCTTCCCGGATCGCGCATCCACGGCGAAGAAGTCACCTTCCGGGTCACCTGTGAAGAGCAGATCTCCGGCGGTGGCGAGAATCGAAGCCAGCAGCCATGTGGTGGCGGGCATCGTCCACTTTTTCTCGCCGGTAAGCGGATCGAAGGCGGCCAGGTAGCCTTCGATCTTCCCTCCCGGCGGAGGCTTCATCACCCAACTGCCGCCGATATAGACGCGTCCTTCGACCGGCTCCTGCTCGCGCACCAGAATGTCGTTGCAGGATTCGATCACGGGGACGTAAAGCAAGCCTGTCCTGGGCGACCAGGCCGACTGATTCCAACTCTTGCCGCCAATGGCTCCAGGACACACATTCACGGCCTTGCCGGGCTCGGGCTCGCGGCGGCCAGCCAGTTTTCCGGTTTCCGTGATGCCGGCCACCCAGGTTGCATGTTTGACGTATTGCCAGGCCTTGAGAAACTCGCCCGTAGCGCGGTCGAGCACCCAGGTGTAGCCGGCCTTGGTGGCGTGCACCAGCAGCTTTCGCATGCGGCCGGCCACGGGCAGATCGACGAGGATCAGTTCATAGCAGGAGTCGTAATCCCAGACATCATGCGGAATCTCCTGATAGTGCCAGACCAGTTTGCCGGTTTCCGGATTCAAGGCGATGACGCTAGCAGTGTAGAGATTGTCGCCACGGCGGCGGCGGCCATCGACGTCGGCGGCTGCGTTGCCGACACCCCAGTAGAGGAGATTCAACTCGGGATCGAAGGAGCCGGTCATCCAGGTGGCCGCGCCACCAAAACGCCAGCTGTCACCGGGCCAGGTATCGTGGCCTTTCTCACCCGGTCCCGGGATAGTGTGGAAGCGCCAGCGCAGCCTACCGGTGCGTGCGTCGAAGGCGGTGAGATATCCGCGGTGTGCCGAGTCTCCGGCGGTGACTCCGACCACCACCATGTCCTTGAGCGCCAACGGTGCGCCGGTGATGTTGCAACCGCATTGACGCGGATCCTCTACCGCGACACGCCAGCGTTCGCGGCCGGTTGCGGAGTCCAAGCCCACGACGTGGTTGTCGGCCGTGCCGAGAAACACCATGCCTGACCCAACCGCCACGCCACGGTTCTGCTTGCCGTAGCCAAGCGCCTTGCCGAGCGGAAAGCGATACTCCCAGAGCAGGCGGCCCGTGGCGGCATTCAGAGCGAATACCCAACTGCTGGATGTAGACAAGTACAGCACGCCATCGACGACAATCGGAGTGGCCTGCAGGCCGTTGGCGTAGTCCCCCGTCTGAAACACCCACGCGGGAGCCAAGCGGCTGACATTGGATGCGTTGACCTGGCTGAGTCCGCTGTAGCGCCAAGCCAAATAGGTACCGCCGTGACTTGGCCAGTCGGCAATGGTGGCTTCGCCGGAGGCAAACAGAGTCAGCGGGAGCAGCAGCAGACCGGCTGCGCGCATGGGAGGAATCTTATCATGCCGGGCCGGGGCCGAAGGGTTGGGGCCGCTGATTTGATATCCTTAATTACAGAGCCGCATGAAAACCGCGTTGAACCTTGACGTCGCGCTGATGGAGGCGGCAAGAGTGCATGCCGCCAACAGCGGTTGTACGCTGGCGGAAGTGGTGGAGCTTGCGCTATACGACTTCCTTCTAAAGAACGCAGATTCGGCGCAGCCGCACAGGATGAGATTGCGGATCGGCCGCGGCCGGGAAACTGGCTCAGAGCCAGCCGGCGGTATTTCCATGATCAGCAGGATGCAAGAGCCTTCCTGAATCGATTCCTCGGCTTTCCCCCGCGACCATATATCATAGGGATCAATGCAGCTGATCCTGGCGATACTGGGAGGCCTCACGATTGCGGCGCCCACCATACTGGCGAGCGAAGCCACGTTCGCACAAACAATTAAACCTTTCCTGGCCTCCTACTGCGCGGGGTGTCACAGCGGGCAGACCGCAGCGGCGCAGCTTGATCTGCGGCAGTACAACTCCGCCGATACGGTTCTGCGGGATTACATCCGCTGGAACCTGGTGAGCGACAAACTGGCCTCGGGGGAGATGCCGCCGAAGGAGGTGAAACAGCCGCCGGCGGAAGTGCGCAAGGCGGTGATCGCCTGGTATGAAGGGGCGCGGGATGCGGAGGCGCGCAAGCATGCGGGCGATCCGGGGATTGTGCTGGCGCGGCGGTTGAACAACGCGGAATACAACTACACGATTCGCGATTTGACGGGGGTGGATCTGCGTCCGGCACGGGAGTTTCCGGTGGACCCGGCGAATCCGGCGGGGTTCGACAATTCCGGCGAGTCTCTGACGATGTCAGCGGCGCTGCTGGGGAAATGCCTGCAGGCGGCGCGAGAGGTATCCAACCACATGGTGCTGAATTTGGATGGAATCGCGTTTGCGCCGCATCCGATGCTGGTGGAGACGGACCGGGAGAAATACGCGATCCAGCGGATCGTCGATTTTTACGACCGGCAGCCGACCGATTTCGCGGACTACTTCGAGGCGGCCTGGCGCTTCAAGCATCGAGCGGCTCTGGGACGCGGGAGAGCAAGCCTTGCGGATACGGCAAAGGAATCGGGGGTGAGCGGGAAGTATCTGGCAATGGTGTGGGGAGCGCTGGAGGGGAGCAAGGAGGAGATCGGACCGATGGCGAGGCTGCAAGGGATGTGGCGGGAACTGCCGGGTCTGGCGAATAAGGATGCGGTGAGAAAAGGCTGCGTAGAGATGCGTGACTTTGTTGTGAACCTGCGCAAGATCACGTTCGAGCTGTTCAAGAGCCCAACGTTGTTTGGGCTGAGCGCGTCCTCGCAGCCGCTGATGAACTGGAAGCTGAAGCAGTTCGCCACTCATCGCAGGGATTTCGACCGTTCCGCGTTGCAGGTAGAGGGGGAAGCTGCGCCGAGCGCGCCTTTGACGCTGGACCGTGGAGCGGTGGCGGGCGGCAGGGATATGGAGGCGGTGAAGGCATATCTAGGCGCGATTATGGAAGGGCGGAGGGAGCATCCTTCCTTGGCGGTTCCGGCGGGGGAGCGGGGGCGGTATGAGACCGCTTTCGAAAGATTCAGCCGGGTGTTTCCGGACGCCTTCTATATCCGCGAGCGAGGGCGCTTTTATCCGGTGGATACGCTGGACAAAGGGCGTCTGCTGAGCGCAGGGTTCCATAACGTGATGGGTTACTACCGCGACGATTTGCCGCTGCGGGAGCTGATTCTGGACGAGCCGGGGAAGCAGCATCTGGAGCGGCTGTGGCAGGAGTTTGAAGTCATCGGAGACTATACAACGCGAACTTACATTCAGTACTACTTCAATCAAAGCGGGGAGGTGACGGGACGGGGCCGGGAGTCGGGCACCGAGCGCCCTTCCGCTGCGGAGGTGAGCGCCGAAGCGGTGATCATGGGCCTGAAGGAGCAATACCTGGCCAAGGCCGCCGATGCCAAGGATCCCGTGGTGAAGCAGGCGATTGAGGAGCATTTCAACCAGGTGAACGCGACGATGCGGTGGGTGGAGCGTGCGCGGCGAGAGGCGGAGCCGAGGCAGTTGGATGCGCTGCTGCGCTTTGCGGCGCGAGCTTACCGGCGTCCATTGACGTCCGGCGAGCGCGAGGGAATTGGCGGCTACTACCGCAAGCTGCGCGGCGAGATGGGGATGAATCACGAGGAAGCGATGCGGGACTCGATTGCCAGCGTACTGGTGTCGCCGCACTTTCTCTATCGAGTTCGGCCGGCGGCAGAGACGGCTCCGTTGCCGGGCCACGAGGTTGCCAACCGGCTGAGTTATTTTCTGTGGTCCAGCATGCCGGACCGGAAGCTAATGGAGTTGGCGTCATCGGGGGCGCTGGGGAAACCGGAAACTCTGGCGGGCGAGGCGGCGCGGATGTTGAAGGATGAACGGACGCGGGGGCTGGCGGCGGAGTTCGCGGGGAACTGGCTGGAGTTCCGGCGGTTCGAGGATCATAACGCGGTGGACCGGGAGCGGTTTCCGAGTTTCGACAATGCACTGCGGCAGGCGATGTTCGAGGAGCCAGTGCGGTTTATCGAAGACGTGATCCGCAATGACCGTCCGTTGCTGGACCTGCTGTATGCGCGGCACACCTTCGTGAATCCGGCGCTGGCGCGGCACTATGGAGCTCCTGCGGGAGAAGGCTGGGTGAGGCTGGACAACGCCGCCGAGTTCGGGCGCGGCGGGCTGCTGCCGATGGCGGTGTTTTTGACGCAGAATTCACCGGGATTGCGAACCTCGCCGGTGAAGCGCGGCTATTGGGTGGCGCGGCGCGTTTTGGGAGAAGCGATTCCGCCGCCGCCGGCATCGGTTCCGGAGCTGCCCGAGGACGAGGCGAAGCTGGAGCTGCCGCTGCCGCAGATGCTGGCCCGGCATCGCGACAATGCGGCCTGCGCTTCCTGCCATGCGCGGTTTGATTCCTTCGGGCTGGCGTTTGAGGGTTACGGCCCGATCGGGGAAAAGCGGGAGAACGATCTGGCCGGCAGGCCCGTACATACGCGCGCCACGTTTCCCGGCGGAAGTGAAGCCGAGGGTTTGGTCGGCCTGCAGAACTACATTCGGGCCCATCGCGAAAAGGATTTTCTCGACAACGTGAGCCGGAAGCTGCTGGTGTATGCGCTGGGGCGGTCATTGATCATCTCCGACGAGCTGCTGATCGATCGCATGAAGACGCGGCTGGCGGCAAATCAATACCGGATGTCGGCGCTGGTGGAGACGATTGTGACGAGTCCGCAGTTCCGCAACCGGCGGATGTCGGCTATGCTGGAAGAACGAAAGGGGCAATGAGATGAAAAAGGGAATCGCACGGCGCGCGATCTTGCGCGGGGCCGGCGTTACGATGGCGCTGCCGTGGCTTCAGTCATTCGCGGCGAAGGGCTCCGCGAATGGTTTCCCCAAGCGGTTCGGGGTAGTGTTTCTGGGCAACGGAGTGAACGAGGATCACTGGGGCTCGGAGGGTTCCGGCGAGGCGATGAAGCTATCCAAGTCGCTGATGCCGCTGGATCCGCTCAAGAACAAGATCAACGTCATTCACGGGCTGTTCAACAAAGCGGCGACCGGCCAAGGGATTCATCCGGCGCAGACCGGGAGTTTGCTGTCTGGCGCGGCGATCAAGAAAGGACCGATCATCCGCGCCGGCATCACGGTGGATCAGATGCTGGCCAGCCGGATCGGGCAAGACACGCTGCAGCCGAGCCTTGTGCTGGCTTGCGAGCAACCGATGACGGGCTACCACGAGACAAATTTTTCACTGGCCTACAGCTCGCACATTTCCTGGCAGAGCCCGGATTCGCCCGTTCCGAACGAGGTGTACCCGTCGCTGGTGTTCGACAGCCTATTTGAGAATCGCGGTGCGCTACGCAATATCAGCATTCTGGATCGCGTGAAGGATATGGCGCATGATCTGGAGCGCAAGGTCAGCTCAACCGATAAAGCGAAGCTGGACGAGTATCTGAGCAGCGTGCGTGACGTGGAGAAACGGATCGACGGGATGCGCAAGGCAAAAGACAAGGCTGAGGATGCGGCTAAGCATCACAACCGGCCGGTCTTTTCGATGGAACGGCCGGCGAACGGGCTGCCCGAGGACTTGCGTGAACACGCCCGGCTGATGTGCGACCTGATCGCGATCGCGTTCCAAACGGATAAGACGCGCGTGGCGACGCTATTGATCTCGCGCGACCTGAGCGCGATGTATTATCCGTTCCTGGAGGTGCGGGAAGGCCACCACGCGGCATCCCACTACAATCAGTCGGACGGCTATGAGCGCATTACGCGGTTTCACGTCGAGCAGTTCGCGTACCTCGCGGCGAAGCTGGAGGCGATGCGGGAGGGCGACGGCACCGTGCTGGACAATAGTTGCCTGATGTTCCTGTCGAACCTGTGGATCGGGCGCAAGCACGATAACTCCCGGCTGCCGCTGGTGCTGGCGGGCGGACTGGGCGGGACACTGCAGACGGGACGCACGCTGGACTACACGGGCGAAACAGAGGAGAACAGGAAGATGTGCAGCCTGTTCCTGTCGCTGATGGACCGCATGGACGTGAAGCTGGAGCGGTTCGGAGACGCGGCGTCGCGGCTGGAGCGGATATAGCACGCCGCCGCCGGGGCCACCTTATAATAGAGGTTTGGAACTGGAAAAGACATTACTGCGCAAGGTTGGGGAGGCGATCGGCCGCTTTCAGATGATCCGGGACGGGGACCGGGTGGCGGTGGCGCTGAGCGGCGGGAAGGACTCTCTCACGCTGCTGGAGGCGCTGCGGATGCTGGAAAAGCGCGCGCCGGTCGAGTTCAGCGTGTGCGCGTTCACAATAGAACAGGGGAAGTTTCTACGGCCGATTGAGCCGCTGGGGGAGTGGCTTCGGGAACAGGGAGTGGACTGGACTTACTATCACGACAAGCCGAGCTTCAACCTCCTGGAGGAGCAGCCGGAGCATGGCTGCGACTTGTGCTCGCGGTACCGGCGGCGGGCGGTGTACGAGGTGGTGAGCGGGCTGGGTGCGAACGTGATCGCGTTCGGGCATACGGCGGACGATTTCTGTGAATCGTTCTTGAGGAACGCGATGTTCACGGGAAGGTTGAGCGCGCTGCCTCCGGTGACGTGGTCGCGCGACAAGCAATTCCGGCTGATCCGGCCGCTGGTGTTTGTCGGGGAGGAGATCACGCGGCAGTACGCGGAGTCAACGGGAGCGCCGTTGATTCCATGCGGCTGCTCGCAAAAGACGGGGACAGTGAGGAGGTCGTTGCGTGACTGGTTCGCCGGGATGGAGAAGGAACATCCGAACCTGCGGCAAACGATGCTGTCGGCGATGGGGAACCTGCAGCCGGAGCGGCTGCTGGACCCACGTTTTCATGGCGGGAATGCGGCGGTGGCGGAGGAAGAGCCGCTGTTCCCTGTGCTGCAGGAATTGTAACGGTACTGTCATTTGACCTGCCGCAGCTGACTTGAGAAGATAGAGGGTCTCAAACCCGCCTCCCCCAAAAGAAGCCAGACATGAGACTACTGCCACGTCAGGAAAAATTCTTCAGCGACTTCTTGGATCAGGTGAAGATCATCATCGAAGCCTCGCAGGTGCTCAAGGAAGGAGTGCATGGGGGACCGGAACAGATGGCGTCCGCCGCGACCCGCATCCGGAGCCTGGAGCAAAGAGGGGATGAGCTGATCCACGACGTCGTGAACCGGTTGAACTCGACCTTCATTACGCCGCTGGACCCGGAGGATATTCACTCGCTGGCCTCGCACCTGGATGACGTGCTGGACGGGATCGAGGAGACGGCGCACTGCCTGGTGGCCTACAAGGTGGAAAAGATCCCGCAGGTGCTGGAGGAGATGTGCGGGATCGTGATTGCGTGCGCGGAAGAGCTGAGGAAGGCGTTTGAAGCGCTGAGCGAGAACAAGCCGATGGTGGAGCAGTGCATCGAAATCAACCGGTTGGAGGATACGGCGGACGAGCTGTTCCGGCGGGCGATTTCGGCCCTGTTCGATAACGAGCAGAATCCGATCACGGTGATCAAGCTGAAGGAAATCTACGAAACGCTGGAACAAACTACGGACCGTTGTGAAGACGTGGCCGATGTGCTGCAGGGCGTCGTGGTGAAGAACAGCTAAGCGCCGCGCATGGAATCCGTCACACTGCTGGTCATCCTCGTCATCGCGGTGGCGTTGATATTCGATTACATCAACGGGTTTCACGATGCCGCGAACTCAATCGCGACGGTGGTGGCGACGCGGGTGCTGTCGCCGGGTCAGGCGGTGGCGTGGGCGGCGTTTTGGAATTTCGCTTCGGCGTTCAGCTTCGGGACCGGGGTGGCGGCGACGGTGGGCAGCGGGCTGATCGATTTATCGAAGGTGGACGAGTATGTAATTCTGGCGGGGCTGCTGGGGGCGATCGTATGGGATCTGGTGACGTGGTACTGGGGGCTGCCGTCGAGCAGTTCGCACGCGCTGATCGGGGGCTATGCGGGAGCGGCGATCGCGAAAGCGGGATGGGAGGCGCTGATCTGGGGCGCAAAGTGGCGGAACACACTGGTGTTCATCTTCATCGCGCCACTGATCGGGCTGGCGCTGGCCTACGTGCTGATGATCGCGGTGTACTGGCTGTTCCGGAAATCGACGCCGGCGAAAATGGATGGTTACTTCCGCAAGGCGCAGCTGGTGTCGGCGGCGATCTTCAGTTATTCGCACGGGACAAACGACGCGCAAAAGACAATGGGAATCATCACCGGTGTGCTGGTGACGGCAAAGATCTTGCCAGACTTCAACGTGCCGGTATGGGTGATTTTTGCCGCGCACGGGGCGATTGCGTTGGGAACGCTGAGCGGCGGATGGCGGATCATCCGCACGATGGGCGGACGGCTGACGCGGTTGCGACCGCGGTCTGGTTTCTGCGCGGAGACGGCGGCGGCGATCTCGATTCTGTTTTCGACAGAGCTGAGGATGCCGGTGTCGACGACGCACACCGTAGCCGGGGCAATCGCGGGAGTGGGGTCGATCCAGCGGTTCAAGGCGGTACGTTGGGGACTGGCGACGACGATCCTGTGGGCGTGGATTCTCACGATTCCCGCTTCGGCGGCAGTAGGTTGGCTGGCGCTGAAGGTGATCCAGCTGTTTGTCGGGTAACCTGCGGCCAGAACGGGTTCGCCTGTATAATCAAAGCCGGAAAGACCGGCCCAGAGACCAACACGGATGAAGACCGATGCGGACCAAAATCACTTTATTGGTTAATGGCGCCCGGCGGGAGGTGCAGACGGATCCGGAGCGGCCGTTGCTGGAAGTTTTGCGGGAAGACCTGCAGCTAACCGGAACCAAGTACGGGTGCGGAGAAGGGCAGTGCCGGGCGTGCACGGTGCTGTTGGACGGCAAGGCGGTGACCAGCTGTATGACCCCGGTCCGGACAGCGGCGGGCAAGCAGATCACGACCATCGAAGGGCTGGCGCAGAACGGAAAGCTGCACCGCGTGCAGGAGGCTTTCCAGGAAGCAGAGGCGATGCAGTGCGGCTACTGCGTACCGGGAATGGTGCTCACGACGGCGGGGCTGCTGAAAAACACGCCAAGGCCAACGGAGGCGCAAATTGTCGCGGCTCTGAACGGGAATTTGTGCAGGTGCTGCGGGTATCCGAGCATTGTCGCGGCGGTGAGGCTGGCGGCGCGGGAGCAATCCAATGGCTGAATGGGGAGATTTTGAACCGGAACGCTACGAGCTAAGAGAACCGGCGCCGTACCGGTTTGAGGCGGACCGGCGCGAGTTTTTGGCGCTGGCCGGCGGCGGATTGCTGCTGTTCACAACGGGAGCAAGCGGGCAGCGTCCAGGGGGACAGGGTGAGGCGGACTTGTCGGCGCGGCTGCATATGGCCGCCGACGGAACGATCACGGTATTCACGTCGAAGGTGGAGGTGGGCCAGGGTTCGCGTACGCAGCTGACCCAGGCGGCGGCCGAGGAGTTGGGCATCTCGCCGGAAAAGATCCGGCTGGTGATGGCCGATACCGATCTTGTGCCGGACGACGGGGGGACGGCGGGAAGCAGAACAACGCCATCGACCGTGCCGGCGGTGCGGCGCGCGGCGGCGGCGGCAAAGAAGATCCTCGCGGCTACGGCGGCCAATCCCAAAGCCACGATGGACCAGTTGCGCGGCGCGATACCGTCCGACGTGGTGGTGAAGCCGGCCGGCGATTGGCAGCATCTGGGCAAGACGCTTCCCAAAGTGGATTCCCGCGCGATTGTCACGGGTGCGCACAAGTATCCCGCCGATATCACGCGCCCAGGGATGCTGTACGGAAAAGTTCTGCGCGCTCCGGTCTACAACGCCAAGCTGGAGGAGCTGGACAAAGCGGCCGCATCGAAGCTGGCGGGAGTGGTGATAGTGCACGATGGTGAGTTTGCCGGGTGTACGGCGCCTACCTCGTGGGAAGCAAAAAAGGGAATCGAGGCGTTGGCAGCCGGCGCCAAGTATTCGCGGAAGCCGCACGTTTCCTCGAAGAAGCTTTTCGAACACTTGAAGGCGACGGCCAGAACGGGTTCGGCGGCGGGCCGCGGATCGGGGCCGGAGAGGACGAAAGGCGATGCCAGCGCGGCGATGGCAAGCGCGGCGAACACGCTGAAGGCGTCCTTCGAGGTGGCCTACGTGCAGCATGCGCCGATGGAGCCGCGAGCCGCGGTGGCCGAGTGGGAAGGCGACAAGCTCACCGTGTGGACGGGAACGCAGATGCCGCATCGCGTCAGGCAGCAGCTGGCGGAGGCGTTCCGCGTGCCGCAGGAAAAGGTGCGCGTGATGGTCCCGGACACCGGCGGCGGTTTCGGCGGTAAGCATACCGGCGAGACGGCGATCGAAGCGGCGCGGTTGGCGAAAGCGGCGGGCAAGCCGGTTTCCCTGCGCTGGACGCGGGCGGAGGAGTTTGCGTGGGCCTATTTCCGCCCGGCCGGACTTTTTGAGATTCAGGCCGGCTTTGACGGAAACGGCAAGCTGACGGCGTGGGATTACACCAACTACAACGCCGGTGGGGCGGGGCTGGATACGCCCTACGCGGTGGCGAATTCCAGGATCCGTTTCTTGTACACGGATTCGCCGCTACGGGAAGGTTCCTATCGCGGAATCGCGGCGACGGCGAACAACTTTGCGCGCGAGCTATTCATGGACGAACTGGCCGAGGCGGCAAAGATGGATCCGCTGCGGTTCCGGCTGTTGAATCTCGATAACCCGCGGCTGCGGGCGGTGCTGGAGTCGGCGGCGGAGCGATTCCGGTTCGCCGAGCGGTGGAAGAGCCGGAAGGCGGGCACCGGAGTGGGAATCGCGTGCGGGACGGAGAAGGGTTCCTACATTGCCTGCTGCGCCGAGGTGGGCATCCGGGAGGGGGAGATCGAAGTGCGGGAGGTGACGCAGGTATTTGAGTGCGGCGCGATCCAGAATCCGCGGAACCTGCGGGCACAGGTGGACGGCTGCCTGATCCAGGGGCTGGGCGCGGCGCTGTGGGAGGAAGCGATCTTCGAAGACGGCAAGCTGATGAACGGGCGCTTCGCCAGCTACCGGGTGCCGAGGATGAGCGACGTTCCAAAGCTGGACACACACCTGCTGGACCGGCGGGATCTCACATCGGCTGGCGCGGGCGAGACACCGATCATCGCCATTGCTCCCGCGGTCGCAGCTGCCGTGCACCATGCCGGCTACGCGCGCGTGCGGTCAATGCCGGTGCGGCTGGCGGGGGCGTAGTCTGCCAGTGGCGATCTCGGAAGCCGAAGAGCGGCGCTTTTACGACGATCATTACTCACGCTTCCTACAGCTTCCGGACGCGGATCTTGTATTCAACCGGGCGATTCTGCTCAGAGACATCGAGAATCCTTCGCATCCAGCATACGAGAGGCGCAAACTGTACCGGATGCTGCTGGAGGCGATCCTAGGCAGGCCGCTGGCGGGATGCCGGACGCTGGAATATGGCTGCGGGACCGGGGATTGGGCGCTGGTGATGGCGGCCGAAGGAGCCGAGGCCACACTGCTCGACCTGTCGCCGGTGGCGATTGAAGTGGGTCTGCGGCGCGCGCGAGCCAGCGGAGTGGCCTCGCGCGTGCGGGGAGTCAGCCGGGATGCTTCCGAGCTTTCCTGCTTTGAGACAGGGGAGTTTGATCTGATTGTGGCGTGCGCGGCGTTGCACCATACACTGAAGTACCCGAACGCGCTGGCCGAATTGGCGCGGATCCTGAAGCCGGGCGGGAGGATATTGGTGGCGGAAACATATGGCAATAATCCGCTGCTGAACGCGGCGCGCAGGATGCAATGGAGGTTGAGTTCCCTGCCCCAAGAGGCCGGGGAGGAGATCATTGTTTCTCGTGCGGAGATTGCGTTGCTGCGGCAGCGTTTTCCCTTGGTGAAGGTGACACCGGTTAATCTGCTGGCGATGGCGAAGCGGTTCTTCCGGGGCCGGTTCGAGAAACGCGGGGTGAGGGGGCTAATAGGAGGGTTGGAACTGATCGACGAGATGCTGCTTTGGATCTGCCGGCCGCTGCGGAACTACTGCGGGGAAGTACTGATTGAGATCGAAGGTTGACCGGATCACATGGAGCTCCCCTGCGGCGCCAGGAACTGGTTGATGCCGTGGAGGACCCCCTCGAGGGTGGACATCGGTCCGACGGGGAGCACTTGGCAGCTGACCGAGAGGGAGAGCAGCACGGAACGCTGGTTGATGTTCATGATGTGCTCAAAGCGGGAACAACTCATGCGGGTGACTTCGCTGCGGAGGGTGGCAAGATCACAGTAGCGTTCGACGACTCCCAGGACGGCAGGGCCGCGCCAGCGGAAGAGAGTGTCTTCGGAGGCAAGGCTGACAGCAACTCGCTGGCTGATGACCTGTAAGACCTGGTCACCGGCGGCGTAGCCGTAGCGGCGGTTGATCTGATCGAGCCGTTCGGCCTGGAAGACCACCAGAAAGGCGCCCGCTTTCTTGTTGATGATCTCCTCGAGATAGGCTTCCGCGGAGGCAGCCGAGGGCAGACCGGTAACCGGGTCCGTAGTCAGCAGGGCAGGAGAGCTGGTTGTCTTAGCATTTCCGGCTGAAAGGGCGGTTAGCCTGATCAGCAGATCCTGATCGAGGGCCTGGCGCTTCTGCGAGTGAGTAGAAACGCGATCGATAGCTTCATCCAGCTGGGTGCGAACCTGCTGGAGGCTCTCCATGCCACGCATGCGCTTCAGACGGTTCATGACGTCGGAGGCGGCGGCGATCTCATCGTCGTGGGAGGTTTTGAGCTTTTCGACGGCGCCGGAAAGCGACTCCTTCATCTGCTTGTTCTCGGTATGCTGGCTCTCGATGAGCCTTTCCACGCCGAGATTGTATTCCTGAAGGGCTTTGATGGAATTATCCACGATCTGCTGAGCAAGGGTGGCCTGCGGGTTTTCGCCCAACTGGCGGAGCGAATCGCGGATGGTGTCCTGAAGCGCCACGACGGCGGCATGGGAGAACCGAACGACGTTTTTCCCCTTGGCCTCGATGAGCTGCTTGACGAGGCGCACTTACTGGCCAGCTCCGGCACGGTTGGCGGTATTGATGACTACGGCCACAGATTACGCTTACTCCGGCTGGTGAGAGGATTGAATGACGACGGCTACCCCAAGCACGATGAGCTGTTCGTTCATGATGGGGGTAAACGAGATCCCGACTCTATGTTCCGTACCAGAACGGCTGCACAGGACGGTC
>Ga0194128_10000768_pt1 | contig 57245 bp, 40 predicted proteins | sample TA2KigCa65mmetaG_FD_148650 | JGI IMG/M metagenome (GOLD analysis project Ga0194128, IMG submission 148650) | Freshwater microbial communities from Lake Tanganyika, Tanzania - TA2015037 Kigoma Deep Cast 65m | ecosystem: Environmental > Aquatic > Freshwater > Lake | place: Tanzania: Lake...
GTCCGCGTCGCGGCGAACGCCAAGGTCGTCGCCAACGCCGCGCCGACGCGCTCGGTGCCGGCGACGCCGCGCACGCCATCGCCGGCGCGCCACCGACGGCTGCCATCATCGCGCACCGCGACGATGGCCTCGCCACCGCCGTGCGCGAGCGTGCGCTCGCCGGCGCCGACCGCGGGCGCCGTCGTCGCCCACCAGCCGCCGACGCACGCGAGCACCGCTAGCGCCGCAGCGGCGCGCGGCGCCGCGACGGCGGCCGCGGCAGCGGCGCCGGCCACGGCGGCGAGGCCGAGAGCGGCGAGCCAACCCACCACGCCGACGAGCGCGGCGAGAGCGCTGGCCGCGGCGGCGGCGGCGGCCCAGGACAGGCTGCGCGCCGCCCAGGCCGACCTCGGCGCGGTCGACGCCGGGGTCCGCGCCGCTGCTATTGCGGCGGCCAGCGTCGCCGTCGCGGCGCCAGCGAGATCGAGAGCTAGGTCCCCCAGCCACGGCCGCGCCGTGGCCAGCGCCCCGAATCCGGCGGCGGCGATCAGGACGGCGCGCGGTTGCGCGCGTTGGACGGCGGCGAGTGCGAGCGCAGCGGCGGCGAGCGCGACGGCAGCGACCACCGGCGGCGCCATCCAGCCGGCGGCGGCGTGCCAGCTTGCGACCACGACAACGACCCCGGCGGCGCTGGCCGCGACGCCGCGCGGCGCGTGGCGGCGCGCAACAGCGACCGCCATGACGGCGGCGAGCGCGCCGGCGGCGACCGTCGCTGTCAGCGCGCCGACCGCCGCGGTTTCGGCGACCACGTCGCGCGCGACGACCACCGTGGCCGCCACAGCGAGACCTGCCGTGGCGGCGGACAGGCGGGCGGGGACGGGCGCCGGGCCAGCCATGGCGTCGCCCAGGCGCTCAGGCCTGGAGTTCTGCCAGGGCCTGGACCGCCGACGCCGCGTCGTGGCAGCGCACCAACCGGTCGCGCACCTCGGCGCGCGACAGCAGGCGCGCGATCTCCGCCAGCGTCTTGATGTGCTGCAGTTTCTTGCTGCGCGGGATCACCAGCCCCACCACGACCCGGGCCGGCTGGCCATCCAAGGTCTGGAACGGGATGCCGGCCGGATTGAGACCGAGCACGGCGACGAGTTCGTCGAGGCCGTCGACCGCCGCGTGCGGGATGGCGATGCCGTGCTCCATGCCGGTGGTCATGCTCTGCTCGCGCACGACCAGGGCCTGTTCGACCACCGGCGCGAAGGCGGCCGGGTAGCGGCCGGCGCGGACCGGCACCTGCGACAGGACACGGAGGGCTTCCCACTTGTCGGCGGCGCGCAGCGGCGCCTCGACCAACGCTGGCGTGATCAGTTCGAAGAGCTTCATGCTAACGGTGCCGCGCGGCGTCGCGGCAGTTGTCCCGCTGATGCAACCGACGGCCTTTCGGGCGCGCAAACGGAAAGTCGGAAACACAGACCGCGCACTTCCTTGCGTCGTGCGAGCGGAATAAAAACGCGCCCCGTCCGGTCACATGCCGGTCCACCGCCACCCCGTCCGTGGCAGCCGCGACGAACCCATCCGATGGCCCGATCCGACCTTGCCTGTGTCTCCCGCGTCCCGACCATGACCCCCTACCCGGCCGGGGAGTCGCCGATCACGGCGCTGCTGCGCCGGGCCGCGACCGTCGCGGCCGCCAGCGTGCTGCTCGGTTTCGCCGCCGCGCAAGGCGAGGCGAAGCCCACGCCGCCGCCGGCCGAGACCCCGGTGGTTACCGGCGCGCCGCAGAACCCGCAGGGCCCGACGCCGCGCATGGTCGTCGACGCTGCGACCGACACGATCGCCTTCTCGATGAACGAGGCGAACGGCATGGAGGTCGTCGAGTTCATCAAGTGGGCGCAAGAGGTCACCGGCAAGCGCTTCGTGTTCAACGCCGGCGACATCCAGTCGGCGACGCAGGCGCAGGGCGGCAGCACGATCAGCTTCCTCGGCACGTTCCGGATCAAGCGCAGCCGCTTCCAGGAGGACTTCTTCGCCTTCTTCCAGACGATGCTCTACATCAAGAGCCTCGCGTTGGTGCCGCGCGGCGAGGGCGACCTCGAACTGCTGGAGATCGTCAGCATGATCGGCAACCGCAACCGCGAGGTCACCGCCGGCGCCCGCTACGTGCCGCTCGAGGACGTGCCGCTGTACCGCTACCAGGCTGGCGTCCCGATCCTGACGACGTACCAGCTCAAGCACATCAACGCGCAGATCGTCACCACCGCGCTGCGGCCGTTCTACGCCGCGGCCAGCTCGCCACAAGGCGGCGGGACGCTCAACGTCAACCCGATCGGCAACAGCTCGGCGATGCTGATGCAGGGCTACGGCCCGCAGGTCTACTCGCTGGTCGAGATCCTCAAGCTCGTCGACGTGCCGACCGAGCAGCCGAACATCGTCGTGCGTGTCATCGTGCTCGAGTTCCAGGCCCCCGAGGAACTGGAGCCGATCCTGACCGAGGTGCTCGAAAGTCGGCAGCGCATCCGCCAGCAGGTGCTGCAGGAGCAGGCCGGCGGCCAGCCCGGCGGAGTCCCGGGCGGCTCGGGCCAGGCCCAGCTGAAGGCGGTCGTGCACAGCTCGCAGAAGGCGGTCGTGCTCAGCGGCACCGCCGAGCAGGTGCGCGACGCCGAGGAGCTCATCGCGCGCCTCGACGTCCCAAGCCAGCCGGTCGACGGCGCCGCCAGCGTCGTGCAGCTCAAGAACGTGCTCGCCGATGACCTCGCCGACACCCTGCGCAACTTCCTCCAGGAGGACAACCAGGCCGAGCAGCAGGCCGCGACGCCGGCCGCCGGCGCTGGCGCCTCGGCGCGCCGCACGCGCCGCACGGTGATCCGCGCGCACAAGGAGAGCAACTCGTTGCTGGTCTCGGCGGCCGGCACCAAGTGGACGCAGATCCAGGAGCTGATCGCCAAGATCGACCAGCGCCAGCGCCAGGTGCTGATCGAGGCCGCGCTGGTCGAGCTGACCACCGGCGACCTCGACCGCCTCGGCGTCGAGCTCGGCCTGTTCGACCTCAAGGAGAACGGCGACTTCACGCGCGGCTTCGGCTACACGAGCTTCGGCCAGTCGTCGTTCGAGGACACCGACGACGACGGCATCCCGGACAGCCGCCTGCCCGACTTCGACAACCCGCTGCAGGGCGTCACCGGCGGCATCATCAGCGGCGGCGACTTCGCGGTGCCGCTGCTGGTCAACGCGCTATCGACCGACGACCGCGCCAACATCCTGTCGCTGCCGAGCGTGCTCGTGAACAACAACGAGTCGGCGACCGTCGTCACGGGCGAGGAACGCCCGACGCAGCAGCAGAACCAGGGCACGGCGACGACGCAGACCGGCGTCGGCGCGCCGCGCGACGCCGGCATCACGCTGGAGATCTCGCCGACGATCTCGCCGAACAACTACCTGCGGCTGAACATCAAGCTGGAGGTCTCGCGCTTCGTCGGCTCGTTCGACCCGAACTCGGTCACCGGCGGCGGCGTCAAGCTCAAGCGCCAGATCAAGACGCAGGTCACGATGCCCAGCGACAGCACGATGGTCATCGGCGGCGTCATCGAGGACCAGGAGTCCGAGAGCAACGGCGGCATCCCGCTGCTGAAGGACATCCCGATCCTGGGCTACCTGTTCAGCAAGAGCGAGAACACGTCGAACAAGACGAACCTCTACTTCTTCGTCACGCCGACGATCCTCGACGAGGACGACTTCAGCGACCTCTACAAGCTGAGCCTCGACCGCAAGCTGAAGGCCGAGGAGTACATCGGCGAGCGCCGGCTGCGCATCATCGACCGCTCGTGGAAGGCCGACCCGTTCGCCGCGTCGCGGCGCCTCGAGGACACCGGCTCGACGATCGAGGACCTCGACGCGCTCGGCGAGAACGAGACGGTGACCTACCGCCGCAACCGCCCGACGACGCCCGCCCCCGCCGGCCCGTCGGCGCCGCGCGACCCGAACGGAGCGCAGCCGCGATGAGCACGATGGGATCCACGCCGCCGGCGACCCGGCCGGACCGCGTCCGCGAAGGGCTGCTGCGCAAGGCCGGCCTGACGCAGGCGCAGATCGACGACGTGCTGAAGACCGAGCGCGAGACCGGCCAGCAGCTCGACCAGGTGCTGGTTGGCAAGAACGTGCTGTCGGAGGCCAAGTGCATGGCCTTCTTCGGCGAACTGCTCGGCCTCGAGTTCCGCCCGAGCCTCGACGGCGTCAACGTGCCGTCGGCGTTCATCCAGCACATCCCGGTGCAGTTCGCGCGCACGCACGGCCTCGTCGCCATCGAGGACACCGGCGGCCTGCTGCGCGTCGCGACCCACAAGCCGCTCGACGTCCAGCCGATGGACGACCTCGCGACGCTGCTCGGCCGCGAGATCGAAGCGGTGCTCAGCACGCGCGGCGAGGTTGCCAACCTCATCAATCGCGCCTACCGCCACAAGGCGGACGGCGTCGACGAGGCGCTGCAAGACGTCAAGGACACGGACATCGTGTCCATCGCCGAGAACATCCAGGAGTCGGAGGACCTGCTCGACGCCAACAAGGCGCCGGTCATCAAGCTGGTCAACATGCTGCTGTTCCAGGCGCTCAAGCTGCGCGCCTCGGATATCCACCTGCAACCGTACGCCGACCGCTTCCAGGTGCGCATGCGCATCGACGGCGTGCTGTACGACATGGAGTCGATCCCCAAGCGCGCGCAGGAGGCGATCGTCTCGCGCGTCAAGGTCATGGGGAAGATGGACATCGCCGAGCGCCGTCTGCCGCAGGACGGCCGCGCCTCGATCCGCATCGGCGACGGCGACGTCGACGTGCGCATCAGCACGGTGCCCGTCGCCGGCGGCGAGCGCGTCGTCTTCCGCATCCTCGACAAGACGACCAAGATCTACTCGCTCGACCAGATCGGCCTGGAGCAGGACGCCGAGCGGACGATCCGTCGCTACATCAACTACAGCCACGGCGTCATCTTCGTCACCGGCCCCACCGGCTCCGGCAAGACGACGACGCTGTACGCCTGCCTCGACGCGATCAACGCGCCCGACCTCAACATCCTGACCATCGAGGACCCCGTCGAGTACAACCTCGACGGCATCAGCCAGGTGCAGGTCAACGTCAAGAAGGGTCTGACGTTCGCCAGCGGCCTGCGCAGCTTCCTGCGCCAGGACCCGGATGTGATGATGGTCGGCGAGGTCCGCGACAACGAGACCGCCGATATCGCCATCCGCGCGGCGCTGACTGGCCACCTGGTGTTCTCGACCGTCCACACCAACGACTCGTCGTCGACGGTCACCCGCCTCATCGACATCGGCGTCGAGCCCTACCTCGTGTCGTCGTCGCTGCTGCTGGTCGTCGCCCAGCGCCTGCTGCGCACCGTCTGCCCGAACTGCCGCGAGCAGGTCAAGCCGACGCAGGAGATGCTCTACCACCTCGAGGACCTGAAACTGTCGCCTGACCAGTTCTCCGAGGGCAAGCAGTTCGTCGGCAAGGGCTGCGACGAGTGCTTCGGCTCGGGCTACGCCGGCCGCACCGCCATCTACGAGGTCATGCCGATCGACACCCACATCCAGGAGCAGATCGTCAACAAGGCGACCGCCAGCCAGATCAAGCGCGGCGCGCTCGAGCGCGGCCTCAAGACGCTGCGCATGTCCGGCGTGCAGAAGTTGCTCAACGGCATGACGACGCCGGACGAGGTGCTGCGCGTCACCCAGCTCGACGTGCTGTGACGGAGCGCTCCTGACGTGCCCATCTTCGAATACAAGGCGGTCGACGGCGAGAACAAGGTCAAGAAGGGCATCATCGACGCGGACACGCCGCGCGACGCCCGACTGAAGCTCAAGAAGGAGCGCCTGTTCGTCACCGACATCAAGGAGTCGGCCGGCAGGCGCAAGGCCGTGCTCCGGATCAAGGGCGTGACCGGCGTCGACGCGCCCAACAAGCTGCGCAACGAGCAGGTCGCCCAGGTCACGCGCCAGATGGCGTCGCTGCTGCAGGCCGGCATCCCGCTGGCCGAGGCGCTGCGCATGATCATCGAGCAGGCGCCCGACAAGAAGATCGAGTCCGCCTTCCGCGACATCCGCGAGAAGGTCACCCAGGGCATGCCGCTCGGCGACGCCGTGCTGCAGCACCCGGCCTACTTCTCCGACCTGTTCAGCAACATGGTCAAGGCCGGCGAGTCGTCCGGCGCGCTCGACAAGGTGCTCGTGCGCCTCGCCGGCTTCCTGCAGGCGCAGACGCGGCTCAAGAACAAAGTCGGCGCGGCGATGATCTATCCGATGGTCATGAGCGGCGTTGGCGTGATCGTCGTCGCCGTGCTGATGACCCTCGTCGTGCCGAAGGTCACGCAACTGCTGAAGGGCCGCGGCCAGGAGCTGCCCGGCCCGACGTACGTGCTGATCAGCATCTCCGACTTCCTGGTCGACTACTGGCTGCTGGTGATGATCGGCCTGATCGGCGTCGTGCTCGCCTTCCAGGTCGTCGTCAACAGCGACAAGGGCGGCCTCGCCTTCGACCGCTTCAAACTGCGGCTGCCGGTCTTCGGCGACCTGATGAGCAAGCAGGCGATGGCCCGCTTCACCATCACGCTGGCGACGTTGCTGCGGTCCGGCGTGCCGGCGCTGCAGGCGCTGCAGGTCACCAAGGCCGTGCTCGACAACAAGGTGCTGCAGAACGCGATCATGACGGTGCACGACCGCGTGCTCGAGGGCGCCGACCTGGCGACGCCGATGAAGCAGACCGGGGTCTTCCCGCCCACCGTCTCGTACATGGTCGGCGTCGGCGAGCAGGCAGGCAACCTCGAGGAGATGCTCGAACGCATCGCCGCCACTTACGACGAGGAAGTCGATCTCGCGACGCAGAAGCTCACCAGCGTCATCGAGCCGATCATCATCGTTGCGCTCGCAACCATCGTCGCCGGCATCGTCATCGCGATCGTCATGCCGCTGCTGCAGCTGCAGCGCGCCAACTAGTCGCGCCAACTAGTCCGGGGCGGGTCCGCGCCTCACAGCAGTCCGCGCGCCGTCGCGATCTCACGCGCCAAAGCCAGCAACATGGCCGGCTCGTTGCGCGCCGGGTCCTCGGTGACCCGTTCCAGCAACTCGTCGAGCAGCGCGCCCAGCGCCTTGCCAGGCGTGACGCCGAGTTCGCGCATCAGGTCGCGGCCGTCGACGGCGAGGTCGCGCACCGCCAGCGCGTCGCCGGCCGCCAGAACGCGCGCGACGTGCTCCTTCATGCGCTGCAGCGGCGTCAGGTCCGCCGCCTCGATCGCCTCGGCCTTGCCGCGCACGTCGGCCTCGTTGAGCGCCCACAGGTCGGCGATGCGCTCGCGGCCGACGCGCCGGATCCAGCGCCGGACGGCGGCGTCGGTCCAGTTGTCGTAGTGGAACAGGTGGTGCCGGACGAGGTCGACGATGCGCCGGCGCTCGTCCGTCGAGAAACGCAGGCGCTCGCAGATGGGATCGGCCATCGCCGCCCCCACCTTGTCGTGGTCGTAGAAGGTCCAGTCGTTGGTCTTGTCGCTGAAGGCGCGCGTCCGCGGCTTGCCGACGTCGTGGAGCAGCGCGGCGACGCGCAGCACGGCGTCGCCGGCGCAGCCGTCCATGCAAGCCATGCCATGACGCCAGACGTCGAAGCGATGCCACTTGTTCTGCGCCATGCCGACGCCCTCGAGCAGCTCGGGGCAGGTGATCGCCAGCATGCCGGTGTCGCGCATCACCTCGAAGGCGCGCGACGGCCGCCGGCTCTTCATCGTCTTCAGCCACTCCTCGCGCACGCGTTCGGGGCTGACCTTGCGGAAGGTGTCGAGCGTCGGCGCGACGGCCGCCGCCGTCGGCGCATCCAGGTCGAACTCCAGCGTGGCGACGAAGCGGGCGGCGCGCAGCGACCGCAGGCCGTCCTCGGCGAAGCGCTCGCGCGGGTCGCCGACGGCGCGCAGGATCCGCCGACCGAGGTCGGCGCGACCGTCGAACGGATCGACGATCGCGCCGGTCTCGGGGACCACGGCGATGGCGTTGACGGTGAAGTCGCGGCGCGCGAGGTCGGCGGTGATGTCGTCGACGAAGCGCACCGCGTCGGGCCGGCGGCCGTCGGAGTACGCCGACTCGCCGCGCAGGGTGGTGACCTCGTAGTGCGCGTCGCCGTCGACGACCGTGACGGTGCCGTGTTGGATGCCGGTCGGCACCGCCTTGGGGAAGGCGCGCAGCAGGTCGTCGGGCCGCGCGTCGGTGGCGACGTCCCAGTCGGCCGGCGGCACGCCGCGCAGGGCGTCGCGCACGCCGCCGCCCACCAGCCACGCCCGGAAGCCCAGCGCGCGCAGCCGCGCGACGATGCCGTGCACGGTGTCTGGGACGAGGCGTAGATCGAAGGCGGCGTCCACAGCTTGGTTCGCGGCGGACGCGCGCCCGCCGCGTCTCAGCGGCTCACTGCAGGAACAGGGTCTCGCGGTACTTCGGCAGCGGCCACTCCGCGTCATCGACCATCGTCTCGAGCTGGTCGGCGAGCGTGCGCAGCTTGCCCATCGCCGGGACGACCTTGTCGCGGTAGGTCTTGGCGTGCTTGTCGGGGGTGCCCTCGTGCGCCTCGGCGTGGTCGAACTCGGTCTTGAGGCCGTCGATGGCGCCGACGAACGCGTCGACCACGGCGCACAGCTCCTTGAGCCGCGCCTCCTGCGCCTTGACCTTCATGCCGGCCGCCTTCGCCGCCGTGACGCTCTGCGCCACGACCAGCTGCGTGCGCTGCGCCGCCGGCAGGACCATCGTCCGCGCGATCGACAAGGCGCTCTGGCCCTCGATCGCGATGGCCTTGCAGTAGGCCTCGAACATGATGTGCATGCGCGACTCGACCTCCTTGGCCGACAGCACGCTGAAGCGCTCGAACAGCTCGGCGTTCTTCTTGCTGCCGAAGTTGCCGATCGCGTCGACCGCGTTGCGGAAGTTCGGCAGGCCGCGCTTCTGCGCCTCGGCGTGCCACTGGGCCGAGTAGCCGTTGCCGTTGAACAGGATGCGCTTGTGCTTCTTGAACAGCTCGACGACGACGTCGTTGACGGCCGCCTCGAGGCCCTTCTTGCCCTTCGTGCGCTCGATCTCGTCGCTGATGAAGCTCATCGCGTCGGCGACGATCGTGTTCAGCACCGAATTGGGCTTGCCGCAGGCCTGGCTCGAGCCGACGGCGCGGAACTCGAACTTGTTGCCGGTGAAGGCGAACGGCGAGGTGCGGTTGCGGTCGGTCGCGTCGCGTGGCAGCGGCGGCAGGACCGAGACGCCCAGCCGCATGGTCTCGCGCTTGCGCTCGCTGCCGCGGCGGGTGCCCGCGATCATCGCGTCGACGACGTCGGTCAGCTGCTCGCCGAGGTAGATCGACAGGATCGCTGGCGGCGCCTCGTTGGCGCCGAGGCGATGGTCGTTGCCGGCGTGCGCGATGGTCGTGCGCAGCAGGTCGGCGTGCATGTCGACCGCGCGCATGACGACCGCGAGCATGACCATGAAGCGCATGTTCTGCTCCGGGCTCTTGCCCGGCTCGAGCAGGTTTTCGCCCGCATCGGTCGCAACCGACCAGTTGTTGTGCTTGCCCGAGCCGTTGATGCCGGCGTACGGCTTCTCGTGCAGCAGGCACTGGAAGCCGTGCTTCTGCGCCACGTGCTTCAGGATCTCCATGCAGAGCATGTTGTGGTCCACGGCAATGGTCGAGCGCTCGAAGATCGGCGCCAGCTCGTACTGGCTCGGCGCGACCTCGTTGTGGCGCGTCTTGACCGGCACGCCGAGCTTCCACAACTCGGCCTCGACCTCCTGCATGTAGGCCAGCACGCGCGGCGCGATGGCGCCGAAGTAGTGGTCCTCGAGTTCCTGGCCCTTGGGCGGCTTGGCGCCGAACAGCGTGCGGCCGGTGGCGACGAGGTCCGGTCGCAGCATGTACAGGTCGCGGTCGACGAGGAAGTACTCCTGCTCGCAGCCGAGCGTCGGGTAGACGTACTTCACCTTGTCGTCGCCGAGCAGGCGCAACAGACGGACGGCCTCGCGATTCAGCGCCTCGGAGCTGCGCAGCAGCGGCGTCTTCTCGTCGAGCGCCTCGCCGGTCCAGCTGCAGAACGCCGTCGGGATGCACAACGTCGAGCCGTTGGTCGTCTCGCGCAGGAACGCCGGCGAGGTCGGGTCCCACGCGGTGTAGCCGCGCGCCTCGAAGGTCGCGCGCAGGCCGCCGCTCGGGAACGAGCTGGCGTCCGGCTCGCCCTTGATCAGCGCCTTGCCGGAGAACTCCATGAGCAGCTTGCCGTCCTCGATCGAGGCGAAGCTGTCGTGCTTCTCGGCCGTGCTGCCGGTCATCGGCTGGAACCAGTGCGTGAAGTGCGTGGCGCCGCGCTCGACGGCCCATTCCTTCATCGCGTTGGCGACCTGATCGGCGAGCGCGTGGTCGAGCTCGCTGCCATGCTCCATGCACGAGCGCAGCGCCTTGTACGCGCTCTCGGACAGGCGAACCCGCATCTGCTCCATGCCGAACACGTTCGCGCCGAAGATCTGCGGCACGTTGGCCGGCATCGGCGAGGCGACGGGCGATTTGCGGGCGATCAACTGGATGGCGGCGGTGCGTGCAGCGGCTGACACGGATCGTGCTCCTGATGGGCTCGTAGTTTGGACGGGTTCGCAGGGCAGTGCGATGGCTAAGGAAGCTAACGAGGCGACGGGGCGAATACACCGCGACTGTGAAGTTGCGGACCGCCGCGCGCGGCGTAGCGTTGGCGCTGTGCGAACAGACCGCCGACTCGTCTGGCTCATGCTTGCGCTCGGCGCGGGCTGCGCGAGCGCGCAGCCACCGTTCGCGCCGATGGCGATCGACCTGCGCGTTACGCACCGCGTCCTAGCCAACGTGGAAAATGCTGAGACTTCTCCACAATCGCTGCATGTCCAGTTGCTCGCCGTGCGCGAACCACTTGCCGGCCCCTCGCTTGACGCCTCCGCCGCCGTGATCACGGCGGCGCGGGGCGCCGCCTTCCGCGGCGCCGGCCCCCTGCCGGCGACGTCGGTCTGGCTCGTCGGCGCCGCCGCGCACGCGGCGGCTGGCCGTCTCGCCGCGCCCGACGTTGCGCGCGTAGTCGCGGCCGGCGTCGCCATCGCCGGTCGCGACCTGCTCGCCGTCGTCGCGACCACCGCCACCGACCTGCCGACGCTCCGCGCCCAGCAAGGCGCCGACGGCGCCATCTGGCTGCGCGTCGGGAGAGGCGATGGCGACGAGCCGGAGGTCGATGTGCACGTGCGCGACGCGCTGGCCAGCGGCGACATGGCGGTCCTGTTCGTGCCCGCGGTGACCGCGGGCTGCGCCGGCCACGCCTTCGTGCTGACGATTGCGCCCGCCGGCGCCGACGCCATCGCCGCAGCGCGCGCCAGCGACCAACTTGCAGCCGGCGACGACTGGCCGCGGCGCTGGCGCATCGCCTTCGCTTCGGTCGGCCTGCACAACCGTCGGCCGCCGCTGCTCGAGATCGCCCGCACGCTGGGAGCCATGCGCGCCCGCGACCTGATCCTGATCGCCGACGAAGCGCTGCTGATCGAAGTCAGCGAACGCCTCGCGCGCGAACTGACGCCCGCCGACGCCGATGCGCCATGGCCATTCGAACGCGCGCTGTGGCGCGCGGTGCTGCCGCGGCTAGAGCGCGACGAACTGCCCGACGCGCTCTACGCCGCGTGCCTGCGCCACCTCGGCGCCATGGCTGACGACACCGGCGCGCTGCGGTCCGCGCTCGACGGCAGCGCCGACGCCGTCGCCTTCGTGCGCGCCGTGCGCGAAGACAACGTCGGCGCGCTCACCGACCGCGACGCCGCGTGGCGAACGCGCGGGCTCGACTGGTTGCGACGGCAGGGCGTCGCCGTGCCCGGCTACGACCCGCTCGCCGACGATGCCGCGCGCCGCGCCGCGCTGCGCGCCTTCCTCGACGCCGAAGCCGCGGCGCCGGCGGGACGATGACGCCGCCGCCGAAAGTCAAGCCGAAGGCCTGGCAGCGGCTGCTGCGCTGGGCCGTGCGCGCCGTGGCGCTCGCCGTCGGCCTGCGCCTGCTGCTCGGCGCGTTCCTGACGCAACTCATCGGCCTCGCCGCGCCGCGCTTTGGCCTGCGCGTCGAGATCCGCAGCGCGACGCTGTCGCTGAGCGGCCTGTCGCTGCGGCTGCAGGGGGTCCTCGTCGCCGACGTCGACCGCTCCGGCGCGCCGCCGCTGCTGACCGCCGAAGACGTCAACGTCGACCTCGCGACCGGCGCGCTGCTGCGCGGCGAGTTGGTCGTCGTCGACGCCGCGATCGCCAAGGCCCGCATCCACCTCGAACGCGACGCCGACGGCGTTGTCCTGCTGCCCGCCGCGTGGACCGGCCGCCCGGCCGTCGTCGTGCAAGCGCCGGCGACCGCAGCGCCGGCGCCGCCGCTGGCGACGCTGCGGCTGCCATTCCAGGTGCGGTCGCTGCGTCTGCACGAGGTCGCGCTGGCGTTCGTCGATGGCGCCGCCGCGCCGCCGCGCACCGACGAACTCACCGTCGACCTCGCCGTGCGCAACCTCGGCGTGCCCGACGCCGAGGGCTCGCTGGCGCTGCGCGCGCACTCGCCGGAAGCGCTCGACGCCGGCTGGGTGCGCGCCACGCTGCGCGCCGACGAGCGCGAACTGACGGCGCAATGGCAGGCCGACCTGCGCGACGTGCGCACCGCGCGCATCGCCGCCGCGGTGGCGCTGCCAACAGCCGTGGCCCGCTACGCCGAGCTCGGCGCCGAAGCGCGCGGCACGCTGCGCTGCAGCCTGCCGCAACCCGGCGCCCTCGCCGCCGCCGGCACGCTCGCGCTGCGCGTCGCCGGCGACGGCGAGGAACGCATCGGCGTCGATTGCGACTTCGGCCCGGTGCGTATGGCCGCCGACGTGCGCAACCTGCCGTTCGCGCTGCGCGTGCGCGCGCCTGGCCTCGTCGAGCAGTTGGCGTTGACCGACGCAGCGCTCGACCACCGCGCCGACGAGCTCGCCTTCCGCGGCACGCTCGCCGCCGAGCGCGTCCGCTTGCAGCCGCTGCAACCATGGCTCGCCGAGCGCGGCGTGGCCTGGCCGTCCGAGGGCCTCGGCATGCGCGCGCACATCGACGCGACGGTCGCCGAGGCGCTGTCGCTGGTGCTGCGCGACGTCGAACTGACCGGCAACGGCGCGCGCGTCAGCGTCCGCCAGCTCGCCGTCCGTGACCTGCGCCGTGACAGCGAAGGTCTCGCCATCGAAGCGGTCGAGCTCACGACGCCGACGGCGGCGGTCGTGCGCGCGGCCGACGGCGGCTTCACCGCGCTCGGCGTCGCGCTGCGGCCGCCGGCAACGACGCCAGCCGCGCCGGCGGTTGCGCCGACCGCGGCGGCGCTGCCGGTCGTGCGCGTCGGCGCGCTGCGCTGGCTGGGCGGCGACCTCGCGTTCACCGACGAGGCCCGCGGCGCGGACGCGACCTTGCGCCTGCGCGACGTCGAACTGCGCGGTGACGGCCTCGCCGTCGGCGTCGACGCGCCGCCCGGGCGCCTCGGCTTCGCCGCTGCGCTGCCAGGCATCGCCGCGCGCGCGCAGTTCGACGCAACGGTGCAACCGCATGCGCGCGGCGTCGGGCTCGCCACGATGCTGACCGTCGACGGCATCACGCTGGCGGCGCTGGCGCCGTGGCTCGAGCCGATGGGACTCAAGCCGACGTGGCGCGCCGCATCGCTGCGCGCCGCCGCCAACGCGCGATTCGACGCCACCGACGCCGGCTGCAACGCGACCGCGCAGATCATCGACCTCCGCCTCGACGACGGTGACGAGACGATGGTGCGACTGGCGCGCGCCGAAGCCCGCGGGCTCGCATTCGGCGGCGCCAGCGCGCCCGGCGACTGGACCGTCGACGGCCTCGACGTCTTGGTCGCCACCGACGCGGCCGGCAGCCGATTCACAGTCGCCGGCGTCACCCTGCCAATGGCCGCTGTGGCGCCCGCAGCGGCTCCGCCCGCTCCCGCGGCAGCGCCGATGCCGCTGCCGACGCTCACGGTCCGCGACGGCACGGTGCGATGGCGCCGCGCCGCCGCGCCGCCGCGCCCGGTGCAGTGGGCAGCGACGCTCGGCTCACCCGGCGACGACGGCGGCGCTTTGTACACGGCGACCTTGCGCAGCGACGGCGCCGTCGGCGAAGTCACTGCCTCCGGCGAGTTGGCGCTCGCCGGACCGCGCGCGACACTGACGCTCGCCGCCCGCGGCCTGCGCGGCGCCGGCCTGGCGACGTTCCTGCCGGCCGGCGTCGACTGCGAACTCGCCGATGGCGAACTGAACGTCGCGGCGACCTTCGCGGTGACGGCGCCGACCGGCTTCGAGGCCGCGGTCACGCAGCTCGAACTGCGCGATGGCGCCACGGAGTGGCTTGGCCTCGACGCGGCGCGCCTCGACGTTGCCGCCGCCACCGCCGACGTCGCGCATGTGCGCGAACTCACGGTGGCTGGCCTGCGCGGCCGCGCCGCGCTCGCCGCTGACGGCATGCGCGCGCTCGGCCTGCGCCTCGCGGCGCCGACAAGCCCGGACAGCAGCTCCGCCGCCAAGGTGAGCGAACCCGCGACCGGCGTGCGGCTGCCGCGGTTGCGCGTCGACGCTGCGCGCGTCGACGTCGCCCGCATCGAGTTCGCCCGCCCGGACGCCGCGCCGACCGTGCTCAACGCCACCGCGACGTTGGCGCCGTGGGACGCGTCGACACCAGAGCTACTGGCAACACCCGCGCAGTTGACGCTCACGCTGCAAGCGCCGCCGCTGCTGCGCGAGGCCAATGTGACCGCGACCGTCGCGCCGTTTTCGCTGCAGCCCCAACTCGACGCCAAGGTCACGGCGACCGGCGTCGACCTGACCGCGCTAGCGTCCGGCGGCACGGTCGCCGATGCGACGTTCGCCACCGAAGTGCACGCGCGCGTCAACCTCCGCCGCCGCGACCCGCAGCGCTTCGACCTTGGTCGGCCGTTCGGCGGCGAACTCGCGCTCGTGGACGTGGCGCTGCGCGACGGCGCGACCGGCGCGACGCTGGCGCAGGCGACCGCGATCGAAGCGATCGCGCGCGCGATCGACTTCGCTTCGGGCACGGCGCTGCTGAAGTCGCTCGCTGCCGTCGACCCGGTCTTCGACGCGACGCGCACACCGGCGGGCCTGCACCTGCCGGGCGTGACGATCCCGACGCCCGCTGCCGACGCCGCGTCGGCCGCAGGCGCTCCGATCGCCGCCGTCGCCGACGGCGGGCGCGTGCCGGAACTGGTCTTGACGCCGTCGGCGACCGATCGCGAGTTCGCCATCGAACACCTGACCGTGCAGGGCCTGCGCGCCACGCTGCGCGACGAGACGACCGACCCGCCGACGATCCTGCCGATCGCCGACGCCGAGATCGACGCGCACGGTTTCACCACGCGCGGCTTCACCGAGCCGCGTCCGATCCGCTTCGACGTGTCGCTGCGCGGCGGCGACTCCGAACTGGAGCGCCGCGCGCACGCTGGCAACCTGCTCGCCGGCGTCGTCGGCTCGGCGACGCGCGCCATCGCCATGCCGGGCGACCGCCGCACGCTCGAGCAACGGCCGCTGTTCGACGAGATCGCGCTCGCGGGCACGATCGAATTCGCGCCGGTCCTGCGCGGCGACGTACGCGCCAGCGTGGCGGCGTTCGAACTGCAGGGCCTGCGCGGGCTGGCCAAACTCGGTGGCGTGGACATCGCCGACGGCGTGCTCGACCAGTTCGCGGAGATCGACCTGCGCGGCCCGGACGGCATCGACGTCAGGAGCATGCAGGTCTTTCGCTGGCTGTCGCTGACCGAGCCGTCGGGCGGACCGATCGCGACGTACCTACGGCTGCCGATGCCGCTGCCGAGCGTCCTGTTCCTGCTGCGCAACGATGCCGAAGAGCAACGCATCCCGATCGCGATCCATCTGCCGGCGCGCGGCGTCAGGACCAGCGACGTCGTCGACGCCGTCGCCGAAGCTTTCGCCAAGGTCGTCGCCGATGCGGTGGCCAGCGCGGCGAAGCGCGCCGCTGGCGTGGTCACCGGCTTCTTCGACTTCCTGCGGCCATCGCCGGTCCTGCCGTCGGCGCGCATCGCCTTCGCCGCCGGCGACCCGATGCCGGCCGACGGCGAACTGGCCGCCATCGCCGCGGCGCTGGCCGACGACCCGCAGCTCGAGGTAGTGCTGACGCATGAACCCGGTGGCGGCGACCTGCCGCGCATCCACGCCCTGGCCAATCCGGCCACCGCAGTCGTCGCGGCGCGCGTCGCCGAACTGCGCGGCCTCCGCGACCGGTTCGACACCCGCCGCACCGAGCTGGTCGCCGATCTCGACGCCCTGTTCGCCGCCGGCCGTATGCAGGAGGCGCGGCGCGGCCAGGAGGCGCTGCTGGCCCACGACGACGGCCTTGGCGCCCTCGAACGCACGCTCGACGAAGCCTTGGCGATGCTGGCCACCGACACGCCGCGGGCGGCCCGCCGCCGCAGCGACGCGGCTGCCCGGGCGCTGGCGGCAGCGCGCCTCGACGCCGTCGCTGCGACCTTGCGTCGGACCGTGCCCGGGCTGGTCCCGGATCGGATCGTCGTGCGGTCGCCGCGCGGCGCTGGAGCCCCCGATAGCACCGACGGCGGCGTGGTCGGCGTGACGGTGCGGCGGCGCGCCGCGCGCTGACGGCAAATTGTCGCCGTCCGCTAGTGGTCGGCAGCCGATGGATGCCGTTCAATACCCCCCTGGCGGGCCAATGCGCCCGGCGAACGACCTATGACCAGATTCATCCGCGCCCTGGCGTTGTCACTCGCATGCGCCGGCGTTGCCGTCGCCCAGACCCGCGTGCAGAGCCCGCAGCGGCCGGCGCGCTCCGTCGAAGCCGTGCGACCGATGGCGCAGGCGATGGCCGACGCCGCCCGCCTCGACGAACTGCTGGCCCGGGGGCTGCAGCGCCTGAGCGAGGAGGCGCTGCCAGTCGTCGACGACGCGACGTTCGTCCGCCGTGCCCACCTGACCCTCCTGGGCCGCATCGCGACGTTGGCCGAAACCGAGGCCTTCCTCGCCGACACCACCGCCGACAAGCGCCACGTGCTCGTCGACCGCCTGCTCGACGGCGCCGGCCGGACCAGCCACTTCGCCAACTTCTGGTTCGAGCAACTGCGCGTGAAGTCGCGCCAGCAGAACCTCAACGGCGAGCCGTTCGCGCACTTCTTGCGCGAGTCGATCCGCAACGACATGCCGTTCGACCTGATGGTGCGCGAGATGCTGACGGCCGAGGGCCCCGCCCACAAGGCGGACAACGGCGCCACCGGCATGCTGATGCGCGACGCCAACATGCCGCACGATGCGATGGCCAATGCGCTGCGGCTGTTCCTCGGCACGCGGCTCGAGTGCGCGCAGTGCCACAACCACCCGTTCGACCACTGGACGCAGAAGGAGTTCTTCGAGATGGCCGCCTTCTTCGGCGGCATCCGCTACCGCGACGAGAACGCCCTGCCCAACCTCGTCGGCCTGCGCACCGAGCTGGCGCAGGCGCCCGAGCGCCAGCGCCAGCAGGTGCAGAACCTGCTGCGCCGCATGAACCAGGGCCTCGACGGCAGCGGCAGCGGCGTCGAGCGCCTGCCGGCCGACTACAAGTACGAGGACCAAAAGCCTGGCACGGCGGTGATGGCTAGCACGCTGTTCGGGGCCGAGGTCAAGCTGAAGTACCCCGAGCAGAAGAAGGGCCAGTCGCAGACGCGCGCCGCGCAGCAAGCGCGCGCCCGCCAGCGCGACTCCTCGCCGGAGATCGACTCGCGCACGGCGCTGGCCGAGTGGATGACCAGCAAGAAGAACCCGCAATTCGCCAAGGTGATCGCCAATCGCATGTGGGCGCGCACCTTCGGCGCCGGCGTCGTCGAGCCGCTCGACGACTGGAAGAAGGACACCGAGGGCGTGCATCCCGAGCTGATGGCCCAGCTCGAGAAGCTGATGAAGAACCTCGACTACGACCTGCGGCAGTTCGAGCGGGTGCTCGCGCACACGCAGCTGTTCCAGCGCGAAAGCCCAGCCGCCGACCCGGCGCCGGGCCAGGCGATCACCTTCCGCGGCCCCGTGCTGCGGCGCATGACCGCCGAGCAGATGTGGGACTCGCTGCTGACGCTGGTCTTCGACGACGTCGACGACCGCCTGCGCGCGCCGGACGAGCGCGCCAAGACGGTCTACGAGCAGTTCGCCGAGCTCAGCAAGGCCGACGCCAAGGAGATGCTGGCGATGGTCGAGGACGGCCGCGGCAACCCGATGGCGCGCATGGACCAGCAGCGCCAGGAAGAGGCCCGCCGCCAGCTCGCCGCCGACCGCGAGTTGCAGCAGCGCGCCGCGCCGCTGATCCGGCAGCTGGCCGCCGCGCGGCGCGAGGGCGACCAGCGCAAGGTCGCCGAGATCGCGCAGCAGCTGCAGATCATCGGCCTGCCACTCGGCCAGCGCGCCGCTCGCGGCCGCGAGGGCGACCTGCTGCGCGCCTCCGACTTGACGCAGCCAGCGGCGCCCAACCACTTGTTGCGGCAGTTTGGCCAGTCCGACCGCGAAACGGTCGACTCGTCGAGCGCCGCGGCGACGGTGCCACAGGTGCTGACGCTGCTCAACGGCTTCCTCGACCAGCGCGTGCTCGACGGCGCCTCGGCGCTGCGCAGCGCGCTCGATACCGCCAGCGACGGCGAGCGCCGCGTGCGCATCGCCTTCCTGACCACGCTCAACCGCGAGCCGAGCGCCGACGAGGCGCGCGACTGGCGCAAGCAGATCGCCATCCACGGCGACGCCGTGGTGAAGGACCTCGTGTGGGTGTTGTGCAACAGCAACGAGTTCCGCTTCGTCCGCTGATCCGGGAGCCCTGACGATGACCCTCCACGACCTGATCCGCGGCACGGACCTCGCGACGCGCCGCCACTTTCTCTCGCGCATGGCCGGCTCGCTGCTCGGCGTCGGCGCCGCCGGAGCCTACGGCCCGCGCGCCATCGCGCAGTCGCTGTGGCAAGATCCGCAGGCTCCGAAGACCGGCCCGCTGGTCCTCGGTCGAGCCACCGCCAAGCACGTGATCTACCTGTTCATGCGCGGCGGCATGAGCCACATCGACACCTTCGATCCCAAGCCCGGCAAGGAGACCGGCGGGCCGACGGCGGCGATCCCGACGCGCGCCGACGGCGTCGTCGTCGGACAGTACTTCCCCAAGCTCGCCGAGCAGATGGACAAGGTCTGCCTCGTCAGCTCGATGTCGAGCAAGCAGGGCGCGCACAGCCAGGCGCAGTACCTGATGCGCACGAGCTATGAGCAGCGCGGCACCATCCAGCACCCGAGCCTCGGCGCGTGGTGCCACCACCTCGCCGGCCGCCACAACCCGACGCTGCCCGGCCACGTCGTCGTCGGTGGCGGCGCCGACGCCGTCGGCGCCGGCTTCTTCCCGCCAAACGTCCAGCCGCTGCCGATCGGCAGCGCCGAAGACGGCCTGCAGAACGCCTCGCTGCCCGGCGGCGTCGGCGAGGAACGCTTCCAGCGCCGGCTCAAGCGCCTTGGCGAACTCGACGCGGCGTTCGCGCAACGCCACCAGCAGCGCGGCGTGCAGGCCTACAGCAAGGCTTACCAGGAAGCCGTCGCGCTGATGCGCAGCAGCGACCTCGCCGCGTTCGACCTCGACCTCGAATCGAAGCCGATGCAGGCGGCCTACGGCGAGACGCCCTTTGGCGCCGGCTGCCTGCTGGCTCGCCGCCTCGTCGAGCACGGCGTGCGCTACGTCGAAGTCATGAGCGACGGCTGGGACACGCACGCCGACAACTTCGACCGCCTCGGCGACCTGACGCCGACGATCGACCAGGGCTTGGCGGCGCTGCTCGCCGACCTCGATGGCCGGGGCTTGTTGCAGAAGACCATGGTCGTGCTGGTCAGCGAGTTCGGCCGCACGCCGGACATCGACCAGGACCAGGGACGCAACCACTACCCGCAGGCGTTCACCGCGCTGCTGGCCGGCGGCGGCGTCCGCGGCGGCTGGCGCTACGGCGCCACCGACCCCGAAGGCCGCCAGGTCATCACCGCGCCAACGTCGATCCAGGACCTCAACGCGACGATCGCGTACGCGTGCGGCATCCCGTGCGACCACGTGCTGTACTCGCCTTCCGGCCGGCCCTTCAAGGTCGCCGACAAGGGCATCCCGGTCACCGCGTTGTTCGCCTGACCGGCGCGCCTGCGGCGCCGCATCCAAGTTTCCTGTCTCTCGAACCCACTTCGTAGACGTCACCCCCGCATGAACCGCCCGCTGCTCGCGTTTGCATCGCTGCTGTCGTTCGCCGTTGCCATCGCCGCCCAGGGCAAGGAAGCCAAGAAGGCCGAAGCCCTCGACTTCGAGAAGCAGATCTGGCCAATCCTCGAGACGAACTGCCTCGAGTGCCACAGCAAGGCCGCGCCCGGCCCTGACGGCAAGGTGAAGAAGCCCAAGGGCGGTGTCGTGCTCGACAGCAAGGACGCCATCACCGCCGGCAAGAAGGGCAAGCTGGTGGTCGCCAAGAAGTCGGGCGAGTCGATGCTCTACGCGTCGATCTCACTGGCCGCCGACCACGAGGACCGCATGCCGCCGGCGAAGAAGGGCGAGCCGCTGCCCAAGGAGCAGCAGGACCTGATCAAGCAGTGGATCGACGAGGGCGCCGACTTCGGCAAGTGGACGGCGAAGAAGGCAGAGAAGAAGGACGGCGAGACGCCCGCCGGCAAGGACGGCAAGGGCGACAAGAAGGAGCAAGGCGGCCTCTGAGCCGCGCCGGCCTATGACCACGCGCGCCGTCGCCGTCGTGCCGCTGTTCGCCGCCGCGCTGGCGGCGCAGGGCAAGGTCGACTTCCAGAAGCAGGTCTGGCCGGTCCTGCAGGCGCGCTGCGTCGAGTGCCACGCCGCCGCCCACATGGGCGCCGACGGCAAACTGAAGAAGCCCAAGGGCGGCGTCGTCCTCGACAGCAAGAACGGCATGCTCGGCAGCGACGGCCTGATCGTCGCCAAGGACGCGGCCCGCAGCGCGCTGTACACGGTGGTGTCGCTGCCAGCGGACGACGAGGACCGCATGCCGCCAGCCAACAAAGGCAAGCCGCTGACCGACGAGCAGCAGGCCGCGATCAAGCAGTGGCTCGACGAAGGCGCCGCCTTCGGCAGCTGGACCGGCAAGAAGGAGAAGGAGACCGACCCAGCGACTGGCGCGGCGGCGACCGCCGGCAAGCCGGCCGACAAGGCCAAGGTCCACCCCGCCGTGGCGCTGGCCGCGGGGCTCAAGCCACTGCCGGCGGCGACGCTGGCAAAGTTCGCCGACGGGCCGTTCGAAGTGCACAGCCTCGGCGACGGCAGCCCGCTGCTCGCCGTCAGCTGCCGCGGCAACGCCGACGCCGTCGACGACGCGACGATCACACTACTGGCGCCGATCGCCAGCCACGTCGCCGAGCTCGACCTGGCGCGCACGCGCGTCGGCGACGAGGGCTGCAAGACCATCGCGACGATGTCGCGGCTGTACGACCTCGACCTGCGCCAGACGCTCGTCGGCAACCCCGGCACGGCGGCGCTGGCCGCCTGCAAGGAGCTGCGCTCGCTCAACCTGTTCGGCACCAAGACCGGCGACTACGGCGTCACCGCCCTGAGCGCGCTGAAGAATCTCGAGCAACTCTACCTGTGGCAGACGAACGCCAGCGCCGCTGCGGCCGTGCGCGTGCGCGACAGCATCCCCGGGCTGCGCGTCCTGCTCGGACCGGACTTCCCAGAGGCGATGGAGCCAGGCGCTGCGGGCGGCCGACGGCGGCGCTGAGCGCGACGCTGCGACCACAGGGGCAACCGCAGGCGAGAAGGAAAAACTGGTCGGGGCGAGAGGATTTGAACCTCCGACCTTTGCGTCCCGAACGCAACGCTCTACCAAGCTGAGCCACGCCCCGACCGGGCGATGCACGACCTTGCGGCCGCAGATCGGACGAACAAAGGTAGCGAGGTCAGAGCGCTCGGTCAAGTTCGCGTCAGTCGCATTCCGGCGCGGCGGTGAAGCCGTCGGCGCCGGGCCGCTCGCATCGACAGCGCGGCGGGTCACGAAGCGGGACGCGCCGGCGACCAAGGCGCCAGCGCGCCGCCCCGGCGGCCGGAGCGAAGCGTCCGTCGCGTGGCGCCACGCCGCCCGGCGGCGGCAGGCGCCGACCCCGCCGACCACCTGGCTGCCGTTCGGGGCCAGCGGCGCGCAACCGTTCGCACGCCGCGATGCGAGCAACCGCCACGACGACGGTGCAGTCGATCGCGCGCCGGGCTAGCCTGCGCCAGCGCGCGGTCGCCGCACCGCGCCGGTTCCGCCACGCTGCAACGCACTACGCATGCGCTACATGCTGCTCATCCCCGAGATCCGCGAGTTGCTCGCTGACGGCAACCACCAGGATCTCGTGTCGGTGCTGCAGGAGATGCATCCGACGGACGCAGCCGGCGTGCTGAGCGCGCTGTCGATCGAAGAGATCGCGCAGATATTCGCGCTGCTGCCGCCGGAGTTGGAGCGCGACGTGTTCGGCTACCTCGAGCCGGACGTGCAGGAACAATACGTCGTCGGCGCCGGCCGTGCGCGCGTGCAGCAGGCTCTGCTGGCGATGCTCAGCGACGACCGCGCCGAGTTCCTCGAACGCTTCGAGCCGCGCATCCGCGATCAACTGATCACAATGCTGCCGACCGCGGCGCGCGAGGACCTCAAGCGCCGCGGCGCGTTCCGCGACGACCAGGTCGGCGCGTTTCTCAGCACCGACTACGCGGTGCTGCACCCCAACCTGACGGCGCGCGCGGCGATCCTCGAACTGCGGCGCCAGGCGCCAAGCCGCGAGACGATTTACTACAGCTATGTGCTCGACCGCGTTGGCAAGCTCGTCGGCTTCGTGTCGCTGCGCGACCTGATCCTCGCCGACGAAGGCCGGCTCGTCGGGGAGATCATGAAGACCGACCTCGTGTCGGTCTCCGCCGAAGCCGACCAGGAAGAAGCGGCCCGCGTCATCCGCGACTACGACCTCATCGCGCTGCCGGTCGTCGACGGCGCCGGGCGCCTCGTCGGCATCGTGACGCACGACGACGCCGTCGACATCGTCGAGGAGGAGGCGCAAGAAGACTTCGAGAAGATGGCCGGCATCAGCGGCCACGGCGTCGAAGTCGGCGACTACGACTACCTCGAGGAGCCGGTGCTGCGGCAGGTCCGGCGACGCGCGCCGGTGATCTGCCTGCTGGCGCTGTTCTGGGTGGTGACATCGACCTTGATCCACGGCTTCGAGAACTCGCTGACCAAGGGACTGCTGCTGGCGCTGTTGCCGATGGTGATGGCGACCGGCGGCATGGTCGGCACGCAGGCGAGCGCGCTGATCATTCGGGCGCTGACCGTCGGCGACTTCGGCGCCGGCAAGCTGGCGACGGTGGTCTGGAAGGAACTGCGCGTCGCCAGCCTGATGGCGGCGATGCTCGGCCTCATTGCCTTCGTCGACTCGCTGCTGGTCAGCCGCACGTCGGACATGTTGGACCCGATCGAGCGCGTGCTGCTGGTCAGCGGCGTCGTTGGCGTGGCGATGTTCGGCCACGTCGTCACCGCGGCGCTGCTCGGCGCGTTGACGCCACTCGCGGTCAAGAAACTGCATGGCGACCCGGCGATGATCAGCACGCCGGCGGTGACGGCGATCGCCGACCTGACCGGCGCGGCGATCTACCTCGTGCTGGTCACAACGCTGCTGTGACCGAGGTGCTGGCGCCGCGCTTCCTCCCCCGCCGCCGGCTCGGCCGCACCGGCTTCGTCGCCAGCCGCATCGGCGCCGGCGACCTCGCCGACCGCGCCGTGCCGTTCGAGCAGTGCGTGGCCACGCTCGGGCGCGCGCTCGCCGCCGGCTGCAACGTCGTCGACACCGCGCCCAACTACGAGGACGGCTACAGCGAGCGTATCGTCGGCGAGGCGTTGCGCCGTTCGGGCCGGCGCGACCAGGTGTTCCTGATCGACAAGGTCGACGATCTGCGCGCGCCGGTCGCGCCGCAGGTGGCCGGCAGCCTCGCGCGGCTTGGCCTGCCGGCCGTCGATCTGTTCGTCTTCCACGCCTGCTCGATGCACGCCGACCTCGACGCGCTGCTGGCGACAGACGGCGGCTTCGCGCAGCTGCGCGCCGAGATCGCCGCCGGCCGCGCCCGCTACGCCGGCATCAGCAGCCACCATCCCGAAGTGCTGCGCCGCGCGCTGCTGGCCGATGTCTGCGACGTCGTGATGTTCCCCATCGGCCCGTTCGCCGATCCGCGCTACGAAGCGGAGATCCTGCCGCTGGCGCGCGCACGCGGCGTCGGCACGGTGTGCTTCAAGACCTTCGGCGCCGGCAAGCTGCTCGGCGACACCGAAGGCTACCAACGGCCGCTGCAGCAGCGCCCGCGCGGCAAGGCCAGCAGCGGCGGCGCCGACGGCGGCGAGGCCGTGCTACCGCGCCTCTCCGTGGCGCAATGCATGCGCTACACGCTGACCGTCGACCCCGACGTCGCCCTGCTCGGCCTGTCGTTCCCCAACGAACAGGATGCCGCGTGGGCCGCGGCCGACGCGTTCGCGCCGATGGACGCCGTGGAACTCGCCGCGACGCGCGCGGCAGCGGCGACGGCGATCGCCGGCAAGGGCGACGTCTGGTGGAACCCGCGCTGACGCCGACGGCTCAATCCAGCAGCGCGCGACCGACCTGCTGCACGGCCACTGCGGCGAGCCACGCCAGCGCCGTCATGTAGCCGAAGGTGAACAGCGGCCACTTCCACGAGTGCGTCTCGCGGCGGATCGCCGCCAGCGTGCCGACGCACTGGCTGCACAGCGCGAAGAACACCATGATCGCCAGCGCCGTCAGGCGATCGAGCGTGGGCCGACCATCAGGCCCGACGGTGTCGCGCAGCGACGCCGCCAGCCGTTCGTCGGCGGCATCTGACGCCGCCTCGACCTCGCCGAGGCTGTAGAGCGTGCCGAGCGTCGGCACGACCAGTTCGCGCGCTGGGAACGCCGCCAGCACGCCGACCGTGATGCGCCAGTCGAAGCCGGCCGGCGCGAACACCGGCTGCACGGCCTTGCCGGCGCGCGCGAGCCAACTCTGTTCCAAGTAGGCGGCGGCCTTCTGGGCGTCGAGTTGCGCGCGACGCTCATCGCCGGCTTCGCCAGCGGGCGCGGCAGCGCGCGCCTGCGCAAACGACTCGCCGATCGCCGCCGGCCGCGGAAAGTACGCCAGCGCCCACACCACCACCGTCGCGACCAGGATCACCGTGCCGGCCGTGCGTAGGAACGACCTCACCGCGAACAGCGTGTGCGCGGCGACAAGGCGCAGCCGCGGCCGCTGGTAGGCCGGCAGTTCCATCACCAGCAGCGATTCGCCGCCCTTCAACGCCGTGCGGCGCAGCAGCAGCGCCATCGCCACGGCGACGACGACGCCGAGCGCGTACAGCAGGAACAGCAGCAAGCCGGCCTGCTGCGGCGGAAAGAACGCCGCCAGCATCACGACGTAGACCGGCAGGCGCGCCGAGCAACTCATCAGCGGCGCGGTGACAACGGTGGCGATGCGGTCGCGTTCGTCGCCGAGGATGCGTGATGCGGCGATGCCGGGGATGGCGCAGGCGAAGCTGCTGGTCAGCGGCACGAAGCTCTTGCCCGACAGCCCAACCTTGCGCAGCGGCTGGTCGAGCAGGAACACCGCGCGCGCCATGTAGCCGCTCGCCTCGACGGCGGTGACGAATGCGTACAGCAGCGCGATCTGCGGCACGAACACCAGCGAACTGCCGACGCCGTTGACGAGGCCGTCGACGAGGAAGCTGCGCGTCGCGTCGTGCGCGACGAGGCCGCCGATGAGGTCGCCAAACCACTCCTGCGCCATCTCGATCCAGCCGATCGCCGGATCGGCGACGACGAAGACGAGTTGGAACATCGCCACGATCACGGCGACGAGCGCAAGCGGCCCGCACAGCGGATGCAGTAGCCAGCGGTCGAGCGCGTCGGTGAGCGAGCGGTCGACGGCGCGCGCCGCAGTTGCCGGCGCAACGGCTGGCATGGCGACTGGCGCAGTCAGCGCCGCGAGGTCGGTGCCGGCGAGCGCGTCGCGCAGCGCCGCGGCGCCAGCGCCGGTGCGGCCGTCGCAGACCACCAACGGCAGGCCGAGCGCCTGCTGCAGCCGGTCGATGGCCACCGGGAAGCCCTCGCTGGCGGCGACGTCGAGCTTGGTCAGCGCGACGACGAGCGGTCGGCCGAGCCGACGAAGTTGGTGCAGGAACGCGAGTTCAACGGCGAGCTTGCTGGCGTCGATGACGGCGCACAGCAGGTCGGGCGCCGTGCCGGCGCGGCCGAGTAGCATGTCGAGGGCCGCCTGTTCGTCGCGGCTGTGCGCCTGCAGGCTGGCAAGTCCCGGCAGATCGACGACGCGCAGCGTCACGCCGCCAACTGCCACCTCGCTCTCGACGCACTCGACCGACGAGCCGGGGAAGTTGACTGGCCGCTGCAGCGTGCCGGTCAGGTGCATCAGCAGCGCCGTCTTGCCAGCGTTGGCGCGGCCGACCAGCGCGACGGTGCGTCGTGCGCCGCCCCCGCCGCTCACAGCGCCCCCTCCGCCGCGGCGACGTCCACGCGACCGGCTTCGCTGCGGCGCAGCGCCAACCGGTAGCCATGCAGGCGGAACAGCAGCGGACCGCCAAACGGAGCGGCGGCGAGTCGCTCGATCGGCGCGCCGGCCCAGACGCCGCTCGCCCGCAACCGTTCGGCCAAGGCGTCGTCGCCGCGCACGGTCGCCACGACGTAGCGATGGCCCGGCACGGCAGCGGTCAGCGGCAAGATCAGCGAGGCCGGCATAAATAGTTGCGAATCGTTCTCAATAAGATGCGGTCGCTGCAAAAGCCAGCAGAAAGGTGGCGCAAGGTTGCTGCGGCCAAGCGGATGCCGACACTCCCCGCCCATGCAGCCCACCGCCCACCGCGCGAGCGTGCGCCTCGCCGGCACCGAGGTCACCTTCGAGACCGGCTGCATCGCCCGGCAGGCCCACGGCGCCGTGCTAGCCCGCAGCGGCGACAACGTCGTGCTCGCCACCGTCACCGCGGCGAGCGCGCCAAAGCCGGGCCAGGACTTCTTTCCGCTGACCGTCGAGTACCGCGAGAAGTTCAGCGCCGCCGGCCGCATCCCCGGCGGCTTCGGTCGCCGCGAGGGCCGCATCACCGACCACGAAGTGCTCGTCAGCCGCCTGATCGACCGCACCGTGCGCTCGCTGTTCCCCGAGGAGTTCAAGAACGAGGTGCAGGTCCAGGTGCAGGTGTTCAGCGCCGAGCCGACGAGCGACCTCGAGAGCCTCGCGATCCTCGCCGCGTGCGCCGCGCTGCACGTGAGCCCGGTGCCGGCCAAGGGCCCCGCTGGGGGCCTGCGCATCCAGCGCGTGCACGGCCAGTGGCTGGCGTTCGCCGGCAAGAGCCAGCGCGAGGCCGCCGACCTCGAGTTCTCGGTCGGCGTCGGCCCCGACGGCCTCGTCATGCTCGAGGGCGAGGCGAAGGAAGTCCCCGAAGCCGAAGCGATCGCCGCGATCGCGACGGCGACGGAGTGGCTCCGGCGCTGCCACAAGGCGTTCGACGAGTTGCGCGCCGCCGCGGGCCAGCCGAAGTGGCCGGTGCCGCCAGCGCCGACGCTGCCCGAGCTGCCCGCCGCCGTGCGCGCCGCCCTGCGCACGGCGCTGCAGACGCCGCAGAAGGCCGAACGCCGCGCCGGCATCGCCGCCGCTGAAGCAGCCTGGCTCGCCGGCGTTCCAGCCGAGCAGCAGGCCGCGTGCAGACAGGCTTTCGGCCTCGCAGTGTGGACCGAGACGCGCGAGCTCGCTCTTGGCGCCGGCGTGCGGCTAGATGGCCGCACGACGACGCAGATCCGGCCGATCTGGAGCGAGGTCGGCCTGCTGCCGCGCGCTCACGGCTCGGCGCTGTTCACCCGCGGCGAGACGCAGGCGATCGTCACCTGCACGCTCGGCAGCCCCGACGACGCGCAGCGCATCGACGGCATCGGCAGCAACGGCGAGACCGAGCGCTTCCTGCTGCACTACAACTTCCCGCCGTACTCCGTCGGCGAGATCCGGCCGCTGCGCGGCCCCGGCCGGCGCGAAATCGGCCACGGCAGCCTGGCGCGGCGCGGCCTGCGCTGCGCGCTGCCGACCGGCAGCGCGTTTCCGTACACGATCCGCATCGAGTCGGAGATCACCGAAAGCAACGGCAGCTCGTCGATGGCGACGGTGTGCGGCGGCACAATGGCGATGCTGCACGCCGGCGTGCCGCTGCTGCGGCCAGTCGCCGGCATCGCCATGGGCCTGATCTCCGACGGCAGCCGCCACGCCGTGCTCAGCGACATCCTGGGCGACGAGGATCACCTCGGCGACATGGACTTCAAGGTCGTCGGCACCGCCGTCGGCATCACCGCGATCCAGCTCGACAACAAGCTCGGCGGCCTGCCGGACGCGGTGCTGGCGCAGGCGCTCGAGCAGGCGCGTGCCGGCCGCGAGCACATCCTCGCCGAGATGGCCAAGACCATCGCCGAGCCAGCCGAACCGTCGCGCTTCGTGCCGCAGGCGATGTCGATCGCGATCATGCCCGACGCCGTCGGCGCGCTGATCGGCGCGCGCGGCTCCAACATCAAGGCGATCACCGAGGCCTCCGGCGCGCGCATCAGCGTCAGCGACCATGGCGAGGTGCTGATCTACGCCACCGACCAGACCAGCGCCGCGCGCGCGCGCACGCTGGTGCAGCGCTCGGCCGGCGTGCTCAAGGTCGGCCGGTGCTACCGCGGCACGGTGACCGGCGTGAAGGACTTCGGCGCCTTCGTCAAGATCAACGCCGTCAACGAGGGCCTTGTGCCGGTCGAGGAACTCGACAAGAACCCAGTCCGGCATGCCGGCGACGTCGCCCGCGAAGGCGACGAGATGATCGTCGTCGTGCTCGGCGCCGACGACCGCGGCCGCCTGCGGCTCTCGCGCCGGCAGGCGCTCGGCGTCGACGAGGCGCAGATCGAGTTCTAGCCCGCGACGCCTCGTCGCTCGACGAGCGGCTGCGGGCGCTGCGCGACCGCGACAGCGACAGCGACCACCTTGGGCGGACATCGCGCCAGCGCTCGGAGCGCCGGCGACGGACTCAGCCGGCGAGAACGCCGCGCGGCGCGAACACGATCGCGTCGGGCAACAGGCGGGCGACACGGCGCGCGGCCTCGAGCGGCAGTAGCCGGTACACGTGCGCGGCGGCGGGTCCGCCGCGCACCACGCAGAGCTGGCCAGCGCGCACTTCCTGCGCTTCGCGTGGCGCCAGCTCGAGCCACGGCAGCGAGCCGTCCGGCGCGGTGAAATAGAACTTCACGGTGCCGGAGCCAGGCTTGCGGGCGTCGGCGAGCAATGCCTGCACCGCGGCGAGCTCTTCGCGCTGTTTGCGCTGGCGATCGAGCGCCTCCTGCTCAGCCTTGGTGCGTTCGCGCTCCTTGGTGGACAACTGGGCCAACTCCTGCTGGCGGGTGGCAGCCTCGGCTTCGAGTTGCTCACGGCCCTTGTCGGCGCGCTCGACGCGGGCCTCGTGGGCGAGTCGCTTGGCGTCCTTGTCGGACAGCAGGTTCGCCTTCTTCAGCTGGTCGCGCAGGCTCATGGCTGCGCGCCAGGATAGCGAGGTCGCGCGGACGCGACCAGTCGGGTCACGCCGGCGGCAACAGGTGCGGATGCGCCTCGTCGAAGCGCACCGCGATGCCGTAGCGCCCATCGCCCATCGACTCGAGGCGCACGAGCTTGCCGCGCACCTCGCCATGGTTGGCGACCTGCACGGTGACCGTGATCGGCTCATCGGTGGTGAAGAACACGCCCTGCAGCGAGATGTTGTCACCGCTGCCGACGAGCGTCGCCTCGTCGAGCGTGATCATCACGTCGCTCTGCAGGTCGACGCGCGGCGCCTGGCGACCGCGAATGCCGGTATTGGCCTTGGTTGGCTTCATAGTCTGCTCCGGCCATGCCATCGGCGCGCAGGGCCCCGCAACTGAAAGGCGTTCCGACCGCCGGTATGGTCCGGCTCGTGGCCGAGACCCCGTACACCCGCGAAGACGGCTACGCCCGGCGCTACCGCGACATCCGCTTCACCACCGGCTCGGGCGCCGGCACCGACCGGCGGGAACGGGCGGCCCTCGCCGCGCTGCTCGCGGCGGCGGCGCGCCGCGGTCTGTCGGTCGCTGGGCCGTGGCTCGACGCCCCCAGCGGCGCTGGCCGCATGTCCGGCGCGCTGCCTGGGCTCGTCGTGCAAGCCGACCGCGACCCCGCGATGGTCGCCGCTGCCGGCCCCGGGCGACCGCGCGCCTGCGCCAGCGTGCACGCGCTGCCGTTCGGCGACGGCGCCTTCGCGGGCGTGCTGTGCCACCGACTGCTGCAGCACATCCCGGGCGCCGACGAACGCCGCGCCATCCTCGCCGAACTCGCCCGCGTCAGCCGCGGCATCGTCGTGGTGTCGTTCTTCGACGCACTGAGCCTGCAGAGCCTGCGCCGGGCGCTGCGCCGGTGGACAGGGAAGACCCGCTCGGGGCGCTCGGCCGTGCGCCGCGGCGCGTTCCTGGCCGAATGCCGGGTCGCCGGACTCGAACCGGTCGCCGTGCGCGCGCTGCGCCGGTTCGTCGGCGAACAGACGCTCGTGCTGTGCGTGCGCGCGGCGCGTTGACGCCGTGCCTTGGCGTGATTCGCTGTAGCCGGATCGCCGCGGGGGCCGATAGCAGCGGGGCAAAGGAGAGTCGGCCATGCGCCATCCAATCGGCCTCGAAACCGCCGCTGCTGCGTCGGCGACGCATACGACCACCGCCACGCAACCGGCGGCTGCGCCGCGCCAGTCCGCGGTCACCGCGCGCATCCTGCTCGTCGAGGACGAACCCTTGACCGCCCAGGTCTTCGCCATGGCGCTGCGCCGCGACGGCATGCAGGTCGACGTCTGCGGCAACGGCCTGCACGCCCGCCAGCGCGTGCAGGAACGCAAGCCGACAGCGGTGATCCTCGACATGAGCCTGCCGTTTCGGTCGGGCGCCGAGGTGCTGCGCGAACTGCGCGCCGCCGGCCATGGCGATCTGCCGATCCTCATCGTCAGCGGCAGCGATCGCCGCGACTCCGACGTCACCAGCGCCGAACTGTGGCCGGGCGCGTGGATCAGCAAGCCAATCCGTCCGCGCGACCTCATCGCCGTAGTCCGCGAGTTCCTGCCCGACGCGCGCTGAGGCGCGCCGCGCACGACGACGTCACTTGTCGGCGAAGGCGCGGCCAAGGAAGGCCGCGATCGGCGCACGCGCGACCGCGAGGCCGAATGGCCACGGCGAGGGCGACGCCTCCAACCACTCCGCGGCCGGCGCCGGCTCGCCCTTGGCGCGACGCGCGGCGGCGAAGTCGACCATGCGCTGCAGCACGGCGGCGTCGAACCCTTCGACCGGCACGTACGCGACCGCCAGGCCATCGCACGCCGCCATCGTCGGCGCCATCAGTCCGCCGACGCCGAGGAACACCACGGCGCCGAGGCTCGGGCGCAAGCGCGCGAGCGCCAGCCCGGCGACCGCGGCGGCTTCGCGTTCGGCGACGAGCGCCACCTTGCCCGGCGCCGCGTCCACCGCCGCCGCCAGCCACGGCAGCGCCGCGGCCAGCGCCGCGGCGTAGTCGCGGCCGCCGCCGGGCGAAGCCAGGAACGCCACGTGCCAGCCCTCGGCGACGCCGAAGTCGCGCAGTTCGTCGGCGAGCCAACGCGGGTCGCGCGTCGCCGGCAGGGACGGCCGGTTGACCTTGGGGTCGTACGCCGGCGCGCCGGCGGCGACGACGACGAGCGGCCGCTTGCCGGCGCCGGCCGCCCGGCGAAGCACGCACGGCAGCGCGCCGCCGGCGCGGGCTTCTGCCGGCAGCGCCAGCGACACGTCGCCGACGAGGCCGTCGGAGGCCGGCTTGTCGGCCGCGACGTTGGCGAGCGCGCGCTCGAGCGCCGCGAGATCGCGCACAGCGTCGCTCTGCGCCGCGAAGGCGACGCCGGTGTAGGCCGCGCGCATGCGTTCGGCGGCGCCGAGCACGACCGCAGCGTCGAGGCCATCGCTGCCCACCCGCGCCACGGCTGCCGCGAGCGCAGTCTCGGCGCGCTGCTGGAAGCCGCGCAGCACGTGGAAGGTCCAGCGCACGACCGGATCGGTCGGTCGCGGCGGCTGGTCGCCGAGCAGTGTCCGGACAGTCAGTTCGTACGCGCCGTCGGCGAGGTCGGCGCACGGCACGTCGATCGTCGGCCGCGCCATGCGCACGTCGCGTTCGTCGGTGTGGCGATCGATGACGCCGGTCCAGCGCTGCGCGCCGGCGGCGTCGCGCACCTCGACCGCGAATGTCACCGGCGCCGGGAAGGTGAGCGCGAATGGCAGGAACGGGCTGACGTGGAGATCGCGGCAGGCTTCGTTGGCGCCGGCCGGATCGACCACCTCGGGCAGCACGAACGCGCCCATCGTCGCGCGCAGCACGAAGGCGGCGTCGCCGTCGACGCCGCGCAGGTATGCAAGGGCGTCGGCGACCCGCGCAAACGGCACGCCGTCGTCGGGCTTGAGGAGGACCCGCGCGACGACGGCATGGTCGGTGTCGTCGCGGCCGAGCAGTTCGCGGCGGACCTCGGCCCGGCGCGCCTCGAGGTGCAGGTAGCCCCAGCTCTCGCGCGTCGCCACGCCCTGCGCGGCAGGCAAGCCGCACAGGCAGGCGACGACGATCAGTTGGGCAGCGGCGAGTAGGTGTCCTTGACCCATGCGTGGAATGGCGCGTCGATCGACAGCGGATTGAGGCCGAAGACCTGCTGCAGCGCGTCGCGCGTCGGCACGTCCTTCTTCACGAGGCGCAGGAAGTCGCGGAACTTCGCGCCGCCATGGCGCTGCAACAGGAAGTCGACGAGCGCAAAGCAGAACGCGTGCTCGACGAACGTCAACTGGTCGCTGTTCTTCGCCGCGAAGGTCGCGAACAGCGGCGACTTGCCCTCGTCGACGATCTTGCGCACTGCCGGCCGCCACTTGCCGCCTTTGAAGCTCGCCGGCGTCTGCAGCAGGATCTCCTCGAAACAGAAGTTCGTGCACTTGCCGACGACGGTCTCCTCAAACCAGTGCGGCACGCCCTCGTCGAGCCAGCCGTGCGCGCGGTTGCCGAGCCACTGCGCCGTGCGCATCTGGCTGAGCAGCAAGTGCGCGACGTTGTGCACGACGGCGCGGTGCAGCGCCTCGTCGTCTGGCAACGAGCGGCGATCGTGGTAGACCGTGTAGACGTACTCCGGCCCCATCAGCTTGAGGCCGATCGCGCCAGCAGGACCGAGGCCGGTGAGCCGCGGGCCGAGAACCTGCTGATCCTTGCCTTCCTCGCTCAGCACGACGGTCATGCGGTCGGGCAGGTCCGCTTCGGCGAGTTCAAAGGTGGCGAGAAACTTCGCGTGCAGCGCCTCGAGGCGCTCGCCATACAGATGCAGCCGCGCGTGCTGATCGAGCTTGTCGCGGCCGATCGTCGCCGGCTTGAGGCCGCACGCGAGGTCGAAGTGCGGCGTCTGCAGGTGCGCGTACGGCTCGCGCGCGGCGACGGCGTCGACGGCCTTGCGCCGGCCTTGCAGCCACTCCCGCGCCAGGCGCTGGCGCTCGGCGAGCGCCGACTCCGCCGGCTCGTTGACGCAGTGCCGGCAGTCGATGGCGAGCGCGCCGGCGCACGCCTTGCACTCGGCGACGGCGCTGCACAGCTGCGAGACTGGGCCATGCTCGACTTCGAGCAGCTTGCCGTGCTTGCCGCACGGCGTCGTGCCGCGATTCACGCACAGCTTGCACGACGGCGCCGCTGCCTGGGCAGGCAGAAGCCACGCTCCCAGCAACGCGATGCACACGGCGAGCACTGGACGCATGGCGCAGAGGTTACCGCGTGCGGGCACGACCGTTGCAGGAACCGCGCCCGGACGCTCGGCGCACCGCGCGCCGGCGCTCACGGCACCTGCAGCGACTTGTGCACTTGCGGCAGCACGCGCACGTCGAACTGCGCGCGCTGCGCCATCGCCAGGTAACGCATCAGGTCGAGGCGCGCGACGGTCTTCGGCGCCGCGCCGAACGGCGTCACCGGCTGCAGCACGAGCAGGATCTTCTCGCGCAACGGCGCGAGGTCGGCGAGCGCACGCTCGACGGCGACGTCGCCGGTCTTGTCGGTCAGCACGATCTTGACGTCGACGCTGGCGCCGCGCTGGATCGCGATCTCGCAGCAGCGGCGGTGCAGCGCGCCGAAGCCCTGACCAGGCGCGAGCGCGAACTCGGGCTTGGCCGGCGCGCCGAGGGTCTCTGGCAGCTTGTAGTCAGCGCTCAGGTGGTCGACCTGGTCGACGCACTGCTGCAGCGCGTCGGGATGCACGGCGGCGGTCTCGAGGTGCGCCCGCATGCCCTTGCCGCGGACCTGGCGGCCGAACTCGCGCACCCACTCGGGGAACACCAACGGCTCCCCGCCGGTGACGCTGACGCGGCTCTGGCGCGCGCCCGGCTCGCTCGCCGCGACGACCTGCCGCACCAGCTCGGCGGCGCGATCGGCGGCGACGGGATTGGGCTCGTGCGCGTCCCGCACGCCGGTGCGGACCGGCACGCGCGGCGGCGCCTCGTAGCTGCCCGGCGTGTCGCAGTAGAGGCAGCGCAACGGGCAGGTGGCGACGCGCACGAAGGTCATTGGCACGCCGACGAAGCGCCCCTCGCCCTGGACCGAGTGGAAGACCTCGATCAACGGGGCCTTGGGCATCGCGACGCCGGGCTTCGCCGCCGAGGCCGGCTGCGTCTTGCCTTCCAACGACTTGAGCGCCTGCTTCAGGTCCATGGCTCGGCGTCGGCGGGACTGCCAACGAGGTCGCGGTGGCGGTCGCCGCAGGCGCGACTGCCGACGATCAGTGCGCAGACGATGCGCAATGGGGCGCGCTGGCGCGCCCCGCGGCGCATCACTTCTTGGCCGGGGCGGCCTTGACCGCCGGGGCGACGACGGCGCCAGCAGCTGGCTTCGCCTCGCCGGCGTCCGCCTTCTTGGCCTTGGCCCGGACCTTGAAACTCGTGCGGACCTTCGGCAGACCCTCGACGCGCTGGCCGTCTTGCCACTTGCCGGCCTGCTTGAGGACCGCGAGGCGCTCGATGCGCGTCCAGACGTTGCGCTGGCCGCCGCTGGAGGTGGAAGTCTTCAGACTGCTGTGGATCGACATGACGGGTCGTACAGGCGAAAAGGGCGAAGCAGTCTACCGGACCGTGTAGGCCTTCGGCCAGCCCTGAATCGTGTTTCGCAGTTCGACGAAGCCGGCGTCCGGCACTTCGGCCGGCAGCCTCTGCAGCAGATTACGGGTCGCCGTCTGCTCAGCCTCGCCGTCGAAGTACACCGCCACGCTCCAGGTAGGACCGGTCGCCAGTTTGGCCTGGTACGGCCGCGCCTTCTTGACGCCTTGCCCGACCAGCCAGTCGCTGAAGCGCTTGGCAATGGCCTTGGCGTCGGCCTCGGCGGCATTGGGGTACAGCGCCACCAGGAAGGCCTGCCGGGCCAGCGGGGTGGCATCGAATTCGCCGACGAAGCCGGGCGTTCGCGGCACCGCGGCCTTGAGGCCGGAGAGGCCGGCCGGCGTGGCGCCGCCCGCCTGCATGCCGAAGAAGTAACCAGCGGCGATGCCGACAACCACCGCGAAGCCCGCGACCCAGCGCGGCAGCACGCGGGCCTTGGCGGCCGGCCCCGGGCGCCACTCGCCGCGACCGAACAGGCCGCCAAACAAGCTGTGCAGCGCCTTGCCAACGCCACCGCGGGGACGCCCGCGCACGCGCGCGCCCAGCAACATCGCCATGTCGTTCAACCTACGACCCACGACACACCCCCACCTGAATAAGGAGCCAGCAGCAACGACGAACCGCGCCCACAGACGCGGCCCGCCGCACACCAAGGAACTGCACCGCCGCGACCTGCGGCGGCTGACCGATTCGCGCGCCGCCGACCAAGCGGCGCTGCCGACCGAACGTAGCGACGACCGCGCCGTTTGCAACCGGCACGGCGCGGATCCGTCACTCGCCGGCGAAAGCGCGCAGCGCGGCGACCACGGCCGGTTCGGCGTCGGCGTCCGGCGCGGCGACGTAGGCGCGGGCGATGGCGCGCACTTCGTCTTTCTTGCCGGCGCGCTGCAGCGTCGCGCACAAGAGCCACGTCTGCCGGCTGGCGCCGAGGCCATTGGTCCGCTGCCACGCGACGGCCTGGCGGCAGAGGCGCTCGACCTCGGCGAGGTCGGCGGCGGGATCGTCGTGCAGCGCGGTGGCCAGGAGCCACGCCGCCCAGTGTTGGTCGGGCAGCAGCAGCAGGCAGCGCCGGAACGCCGCGATGGCGCTGGCGCGGTCACCGGCGCGCAACGCAGCGACACCGCGCTCCTCGCTGCGCGTCCACTGCCGTTCTACCTGCGCGCGGATCTCCTTGGCGTCGAAGTCGGACGGCGCGACCTGCAGGCAGAGCGCCCAGGCGTCGCCGGCGCCGTCGTCGTCGCGGCGCAGCAGTTTGTCGTAGCCGAGCGCGGCGAGCGCCTCCGTGTAGAGCAGGCGCGCTTCCTCGTAGTCCGGCATGCGGCGATGCGCCTGCGCCAGGTGCTCGACGGCGGCGGCAAAGCGTCGTTCCTCCTTGGCGATGCGGCCGAGCACGAGGTGCGCTTTGACCTCGTCGGGGTTGTACGCCAGCGCGCGCTCGACGAGCCGCAACGCCTCGGCGCGATCGGGGCCCTCGCCGACCTTGGCGTAGGCGCGGCCAACGAGCACGTTGGCGAGCACCTTGGCGACGTCCTTGTCGTCGGGCCGCGCGCGCAGGTAGGCCTCGAGTTGCAGTTCGGCGTCGGCGAGCTTGCCCTGGCCGACGAGCGCCAGCGCCAATTCCTGTCGCAGCGACGGATCGGGCCGCGCGCGCAGCCCGCCGCGCGCGTACTCCTCGGCAGTCGCCCACTGCTCGCGTTCGCGCATCAACCGCGCGGCGCCAAGCCACGCGCCGATGTGCTGCGCGTCGGCGGCCTGGGCTTCTCGGTAGTGCCGCACCGCGGCGAGCACGCGGTCGCGCGCGCGTTCCCACTCGGCCTTGGCGCAGTGCAGGCCGGCGTGCTTTGGCGCGGCGGCGAGCGCCGGGTCGAGCATCGCGTCGGCGGCGATGCCGCGGACGTCGCTGGCGGCGAGCAACGGCGACTGACCGGCCTTGGCCTTGGCCAGCAGTTCGTCGCGGCACGAAGCGAGCAACCGCAGCGCGCCGAACGCGACCACGTCGGGGTGCGCTGGCGCCAGCGCCTTGGCGTCGGCGTGCGCCTGTTCGGCGGCGGCTTCGTCGCCGGCGAGTTGCAGCGGTTCGAACGCAGCGAGCTGGCAGCGCAGCAACCACGCCGTCGCCTCAGCGCGGCGATTGCTCGTCGTCTCGCGCGCGAGCTGCGCCTGCGCGGCCGCGATCGCCGCGCGCGCTTCCGCCGCGGCGCGCGCGTAGTCGGCGTCGGCGAGAGCGAGGCGAACGAGCAGCTGGCGCGCGCGCACTTCATGGATCGGATAGCGCGCCGCCGCGGCCGCGGCTTCGAGGTGGCCCTTCACCTCGTCGAAACGCGCTGGTCCGCGCCGCAAACGATCATCGACGAGATTGAGGCGCGCGACCGCGTTGTCGCCGTCGACGGCGAGGCTCGCCTGCCACAGCGTCGCGTCGTCGGCGAAGTCGTGCGCGCGCACGCCCGCGCGCCACGCCAGCGGCAAGGCCGCGGCGAGCGCGAACCACGCCATCCGGGGTCGCGCAACCGTCGCCGCGGCGACGACGGCGAGCGCCAACCATGGCACGGCGAGATAAAGGTAGCGGTCGGCAGCGGCGAGCGACGACGCCGGGAACGCAGTGTTGAACGGCAGCAAGCCGACGGCGAACGCCAGCAGGCCGAGGCCGCACAGGCGCAGCCGCGGCCTGACCCATGCCGCCGCGGCGAGCGCGGCGAAGACGGCGACGACGGCGAGACCGCCGACCCAGTCAGCGCGGAAGCGTTCGAGCGTCTGCACCTCGGGGTACAGCACGTTGAGCTGCGTCGGCCACAGCGCCGTGGCGAGGTAGTGCGCGAAGGCGCCGGGAACCTGCAGCAGGCGCGCGCCAGCGGCGCCATCGGCGGCCATCGTGCCTTCGGCCGCGGCGATCGCCTGGTGGTGCGCGGCGATCGGCGCCACCGCCAGCGCCAGCACGAGCACGGCGAGCCAGCGCGCGGGCCGGCCGGGCTGACGCGCGCACAGCAGCGCGGCGAATAGCGGCAGCACGACGGCGGTCGCCTTGCTGTACATCGCCAGCGCCGCGAGGACAGCGAGCGCGAGCGCGCCGACGCGCGACGGCGCGCGCGCGAACGCGAGCGTGCGGTGCAGCGCCCAGAAGACGAACAGGCCGGCGAGCAGGTCCTTGCGGCCGCTCACCCACGCCGTCGACTCGACCAGCGCCGGGTGCACGACGAACAGCGCCGCCGCGGCGTGCGCCGCTAGCGGCCGCAGACCGAGCGCGAGCAGCAGGCGGGCGAACACCGCGCCGACGAGGCCGTGCAGCAGCAGCGCGTGCAGGTGCGGCCAGAACGGCGCCGCGCCGGCCAGCGCGAAGTCAAGCCACAGCGAGGCGTGCGCCACCGGCAGCCAGGCGTTGGCGATCGGCCGCCGCGGGTCGAACACGGCCCGCAGGCCGTCACGGAACTCCGGGTTGGCCGGGCCGAAGAAGAAGGCGTCGTCGAAGCCGAGCAACTGCGCGCCAAGCGCGGCCGGCAGATAGACGACGGCCGCCAGCAGCAGGCAGACAGCGAGAGTCTGCCAGCGTGGCACTGCGGTCGGCGCGGGTTCGACGAGTGCAGGCATCGGCGGGCCGCGCAATCTAGGAGCCTGCGTCACGGAAGGCCACGCCGCCTGGCGCCCGTCCCGTGGCGCAGACTCCCGGTGCGCGACCGCGCCGCCCGCCGCCGCCTTGCCCCGTGCGCGCCGTTGCCGCAAGCTGCCCAAGCCGTGATCGCCGCCCGCCACCTCGCCGAAGCCGACGCGCCGCTCGCGCGCGCGCTGCGCGCCCGCGGCCGAAGCGTCCATCCGCTGCGGCGCCGCGGCGCCGTGCTCGGCCACGCCGTCGAGCTCGACCGCGCGCTGCCGACGACGGCGCAGGCGAAGGCGCGCTGGGACGCCGGCGAGCCAGTGTTCCTGCCCGGCATCCTCGGCGACGCGCCGGCGCGTCACGGTGCGCCGATCCGCGCTTGCCTGCGCATGTTCGACCGCCTGCGCGCCGGCGGCAGCTTCCTCGCCGAGCTCGAGGCCCGCATCGGCGACGATCCCGACCTGCGCTATGCCGGCAGCACCGTCGACAAGAACGACGCGCGCGAGGTCGAGCGCGTGTTCGTCGACGCCGAGCGCGGCGGCGCGCTGGTCGCCAAGGACCTGTGGGCCAAGCTGGCCTGGATCGCCAACGACGAGAGCGATCGCTCGCTGCGCATCCGCTTCTCCGCCGGCCTCGAGCAGCTCGAGGAGTGGATGACCGCGACCGACCGGACGGCCGGCTGGGTCGACCAGTTCGCGCTGCGCGCGTTTCCCGAGTGCCGCGCAGCGCTCGACTGCGCGCCGCTGCGGCGCCTGCTCGGCGTGCTGATCCCGCGCCCGCACCGCCTGAGCGAGCGCATCCTCTACAACAACGCGCCCGGCGGCGGCGCCGTGTTCCACCACGACGCCGAACCAGGCCAGCTCGGCGTCTGCTTCTCGCAGCTCGAAGGCAGCACGGCATGGCTGACGCTGAGCAAGCGGCGGCTGGCGCAGCTGCTCGTGCGCGTCGGCTTCGCGCGCGACGACCGTCGCGCCATGGCGGCGCTCGACGACAACTGCGACGAGGCCATGTGGCAGTTGATGAACCGCGACGAGTCGTTCACCGCGCAGCTCGCCGCGCACGGCGCGCTGTTCGTGCTGCACGCCGGCGACAACATCCTGCTGCCGTCGCACGGCATCGACGACGTCGCGTGGCACAGCGTGCTCGCGCTGGGCCGCATGCCGAGCCTCGCGCACAGCTACGGCCTGTTTCCACGCCGCACGGACTACACGGTCGCCGGCGATAGCTGGCTCGCGGCGGGGCGCTGATGGCCGAGTTGCGGCAGATCCTGCAGCACCTCGAACTGGCGGCGCAGGCCTACGGCGTCGACCTGACGCTGGCCGTGCCGACGCTGCCGCCGCGCCGGCCGGCCGCGCCGGCATCGGCGACGCCGGTGGTCGCAGCGCCGGCCGCGGCTGCTGCGCCCGCGCGCTTGGCGCCGACGCCTGGCGAGACGACGCTGCTGGCGCCCGCCGGGCCCCCGGACCCCGTCGAGGCAGCTTTCGCCGCGCTGCGACGCGAGATCCAAGCCTGCACCCGCTGCGCGCTGCACCAGGGCCGCGAGCACGCCGTGCCGGGCGAAGGCAACCCGCGCGCCGAGGTGTTGTTCCTCGGCGAAGCGCCGGGCGCCAGCGAGGACAAGACGGGGCGGCCGTTCGTCGGCCCGAGCGGCCAACTTCTCGATCGCATCCTGGCTGGCGCCATGGGCTTGCAGCGCAGCGACGTCTACATCGCCAACGTCGCGAAGTGCCACCCGCCAGGCAACCGCAATCCCGAGCCCCACGAGGTCGCCGCCTGCCTGCCCTTTCTCACCCGGCAGTTGGCACTGGTTCGGCCGAAGGTGATCGTCTGCCTCGGCCGGGTCGCGGCGCAGAACCTGCTCGGCGCCAGCGAGTCGGTCAGCAAACTGCGCGGCCGCGACCTGTGCCACGACGGCATCCCGGTCGTCGTCACCTGGCATCCTGCCTACCTGTTGCGCGAACCGGCGGCCAAGCGCGACACCTGGGAGGACATCAAGCGGGTCAACCGCCTGCTCGGTCGTCCCGAGGTGCCCAAGTCACCCGGCGCTTGAACTGCGGGCGGTCTGCATCCCTGGTCAGAACGGCACTTTGCATTCTTGACCGACTCTTGGCGCATCGCTACGGTCGCGCGCCCCTGTAGCCCTCCAGCGTCCCTCGACGGCACAGGTCCCTCGACAACGGCCGACCCCCCGCGACCGTTCTCCGCCCACGACTGTGGCATGCAGTCGCGCGGAGCCCGCGGAATCGTCGTTGCCGGTGGGCGTTCTTTGCCCGTGTAGCCATCGCCGCCGCTCGCCGGTCCTTCGCGCGCTGTCGACGGCGACTCGCCCCTCTCCCCGTTCGCCATTTCTGCAGGCATCTCACGATGATCCAGGTTCAGTCCCTGCGCTTGCGCGGCTTCGTCGCCTCCTCCCTGCTTGCGCTGGCCGCTTGTTCGGGAACCCCCGCGGACCATGTCGATGTCCGCCCATACGAGTCGGATGGCCAGCCTCTCACTGACAACGCGCCGGCCGCACAGACTCAGGACCCGCAAGGTCAAAGTCCGGCCCGCGATCGCGAGGCGGTGATCTTGCAGGCGCTCGACAACGCGCGCCGGTCGCTCGACCTGCGCCTGTTCCTGGACGCGCGCATGGAAGCCGCCTACGTGCTGGAGCTGGACTCGGGCAACAAAGAGGCGCGCGAGATCCTGCTGCGCGCCAACGAGGTGCTCGGCAACACGGATCAGGTGCCGCTGCGCAGCGTGGTGTCGGACGCGATCGTGCAGGACACGATCCGCCGCGAGCGCGAGATGGCGCTGATCGAGCGCGAGCGCGACCAGGGCCGCGCCAACATGGAGATCAAGCAGTACGGCAAGGCCGTCGAGAACTTCGAGCGCGCGGCGATGATCGCCCGCTTCTCGGCGTACATGCAGCCGTACGACCCGGTCCGCAAGGAGGCCGAACTGCTGCTGACGCAGGCCCGCGAGGCCAAGGTCAAGGCCGAGCAGGACATACTCGACAAGGCCAAGACCGCGTCCGAGGCCGAACTCGCGCGCATCGCGCGCACGCAGGCGATCAGCAAGGAGCAGCGCCTGCAGAGCCTGCTCGAGGCCGCCAACCTCCAGTTCCAGGACGGCAACTACCAGAAGTCGGGCGCGTTGGTCGAGCAGGCGCTGCTCCTCGATCCGGGCAACCCGGACGCCGAGGCCCTGCGCGAGGTCGCCGACCGCGCCCGCCACCAGAGCTCGGTCGACAACAGCCGTGAGCGCTGGCGCACCGAGTGGAACAAGACCTTCCTCGAACTGCAGCACAGCAACGTGCCGCAGACGGAGACGGTCGTGTTCGATCCGGCCCGCTGGTCGGAAGTCAGCAAGCGCATGCCCGCCGGCTACACGATCCAGAGCGAGATGGACTCGCCGGAGAATGCCGCGGTCGCCAAGCTGCTGCGCGAGACCGTCGCCGAGCACAACTTCGCCAGCGCCACGGTGCAGGATTGGGCGAGCTACTACGGCCAGCTGACCGGCGTGACGTTCTTCGTCTCGCAGGAGGTCAAGGACATGGCCGCCGAGACGACGACGCTGACGGACTTCCGCCTGCCGCGCCGCTCGGTCGACGACGCGCTCAAGGCCATCCAGATGAAGACGGGCGTTGCCTTCCGCGTGAAGGACGGCCTCGTCCACCTGGTGACGCCAGCGAATGCGATCGGCAACCTGATCCAGCAGCCCTACAACGTCAAGGAACTGATCCAGGGCGTGCCCGACAAGAAGGGCCCGAACCTGCGCCTCGTCGGCCCCGGCGACGACGCGCCGGTGTTCGCCGAGGACGAGGGCGACGCCGAGGTGCCGATCGCCGTCGTCGACGAGGGCCGCCTGCAGGAGCTGATCAAGTCGACGATCGCCAGCGACAAGTGGGACGGCAGCCCGTTCTCGATGCAGATGCTGTCGGGCATGCTGTACATCCGCGCCGACGCGGAGACGCACGCGGCCGTCGCGGCGCTGGTCGACGACCTGCGCCGTCACGTCGGCATCCAGGTCGACGTCGAGTCGCGCTTCCTCAAGGTCGAGGACAGCTTCCTCGAGGACATCGGCATCGACCTGCGCGGGCTGGGCAACCAGGCGTCGCAGGGCCTCCCCGGTCGCGGCCTCGAGAACCGTCCGAACGCCGGCTTCGACGACTTCGGCCCGCGCCAGCAGCAGAACGCCGCGGTGCCCGGCACGGTCGGCACCGGCACGACGCCCGGCTTCTTCTACGACGACGGCAACGACGGCGACATCATGGGTCGCATCGAAAACCTTTACAACCAGACGCTCGGCGGCCGCAACGGCGGTTTGACGAACGCGGGCGGCCTGTCGCTGCAGTACGCGTTCCTCGACGACACCGAGGTCGAGGTCGTGCTGCGCGCAGTCAGCAAGCAGGAGCGCAGCGAGCAGATCGACGCCCCGCGCCTGCTGGTCTACAACAACGCGCGGGCGAACATGAGCCACCTGCGTCAGTTGTCCTACATCAAGGACTTCGACGTCGAGATCGCGCAGGCCGCCGCCGTCGCCAATCCGATCATCGGCACGGTCTACGACGGTGTGTCGCTCGACGTCCGCCCGGTCGTCGACAGCGACCTCAAGTTCATCACGATGGAGCTGCGCCCCAGCGTCGTCACGCTGCAGACGCCGATCCCGACCTTCACGACGACGCTCGGCGTCGGCCAGCCGATCTCGATCCAGCTGCCGGAAGTGACGCTGCAGCGCGTCCGCACGACGGTCACGATGCCGGACGGCGGCACGATGATGCTCGGCGGCATGCGCCTCGTGGAGCGGCAGAACCTGCGCTCGACGGTGCCGCTGCTCGGCAGCCTGCCGGGCCTGTCGTGGCTGTTCAGCCGCAACGGCACGTCGGTGCAGAACCGCAAGATCCTGATCCTCATCCGCGCCCGCATCGTGCTGATGGAGGAGGCGGAGCCGACGCTGGCGCCCGCCGCCGGCGGCCCGGACATGGCGATGAAGTGAACTCGCGCGTTGGCGAGTTGGTGGGCTGGCGCGAGCCGGTCCACCACTCCACGACGCACCACGAGCAAGGGTGCGGCCGCTCTCGCCCCACGGCAACGGCGGCCGCAGTCGTTTGGGGCCCGGGCGCCTGTGCGCACTGCCGGCGTTGGATCGTCTGAACGCCCCGCTATACTCTGCGTTCCCCCTCTGTGAGGCCGCGCTGCGCCTACGGCACGCCCTCGATCACAGCGCGCGCCGCGCGCCGTTTGGCTTTCGTCAACGTCGACACCCTGCTTTGGAGTCCCCCCTTGACCGGTAGTAACAAGGCGCGCTTTAGCGCGCCGACCCTGCTCGTCTTCGCCCTCGGTTGCCTGTCGTCCACGCTCTGGGCACAGAACCAGAAGATCGACCGCGAAATCGCGTTCGTGCGGGCGCTCGCCACCGACTTGCGGTTCATCGAACTCGCGCGCATCGAAGCCGAAGGGCTGGCGAAGAACAACGTCGCCGGCGGCGACCAGGAGAAGATTGCGCAGCTCGCCGTCGAGATCGCCTACTACGGCGCCCGGTCGCGCAGCGACCGCGCCCAGCAGCGCACGCTGTTCAAGGAGACGGTCGCGAAGTCGAAGGAGCTGATCGAGACGTCGAGCAACGTCGCGCTGCAGCAGAAGGCGCGCGCGACGCTCGCCAACGCCTCGCAGGACTTCGGCCAGTTCCTCGTCGAGGAACTGGAGATCGCGCAGCAGGACAATCCCGACAAGGTCAAGGAGCTCGCCGACGAGGCCAAGAAGGTCTTCAGCGACGGTATCGACGCCTGCGGCAAGGTCATGGAGGACCTGAAGGACGCCAAGGACGAGAAGACCGAGTTCTACCTGATGTGGATGAAGAAGGCGGTGCTGTCGCGCGAACAGGCCCGCGCCGACAAGGAGAACCGCGGCGTGCTGGTGCAGCGCGCCATCAGCGAGCTCGAGGAGATGGTGCTCGTGTCGGGCGAGGAGACCGCGTTAGGCCTGCGTGGCCTGTTCGAGATCGCGCAATGCCGCGAGGTCGAGGGCAACGTCGCCGACGCCATCGACACCTACAAGGGCACGCTCAAGCAGATCTCGACCTCGCTCGAGGGCGCGCAGAAGGGCGAACTCGACCTGAGCGGCGAGATGCAGGGCTTCCTGTTCGACATGCTGCAGGAGGTCTACGTCAAGACCGCCGAGGTCATGGCGCGCGAAGGCGCCGCCGGCACCGCCGACCTGTTCGCCGAGTTCCGCAAGAACATGACGGCGTTCGGCGAGAAGGGTCAGGAGCTGTTCGAGGTCGTCAACGACACGTCGGGCCACCTGATGCTGCTGGCCGAGGCGCGCTTCAACGCCGAGTCCGGCGACGCCAAGAAGGTCGGCGACGCGCTGGCGATGGCGCAGAAGATCAACGACAAGCACCCGAGCGACTTCGTCGGCGTGCGCGCCAAGGCGGTGCTGCGCGACATCCTCGGCTTCCAGCAAACCCTCGTCTCGGGCGCCCTGCTCGTCGAGGTCGCCAAGGGCGAGCTGCAGAACAAGAACTATGAGGCGGCAGTCCGGGGCGCGCGCAAGGCGATCGCGGCACTGTCGACCGACGAGCAGCAGAAGCTCGGCCTGCAGACCTACGAAATGCTCGGCATGGCCTACGCCCTCAGCGATCGCTACCTGGAGGCAATGCTTGCCTTCGGCGAGGGGCTCCAGAAGTTCGCGTCGACCGACGAGAAGCGCGCCAGCGACGTCGCCGACGCCGCCGACCGCGCGCTCGCGGCGCACAAGCGGCAGGTGAAGAACGACCCGGCGTTCAACGACTTCTACCGCGCGACCTCCGAGATGATCGCGACCAGCAGCGTCAGCGCCGGCAGCAAGCTGTTCTGGAAGGAGGCAAACGAACGCTTCAACGAGAAGAAGTACGGCGAGGCGATCGCTTCGTACGGCAAGATCACGGCGGACTTCACCTTCTACGAGCAGGCGCTGGTCAACGTCGGCCGCGCGCTCGCGGCCAGCGGCAAGTTTGCCGAGGCGCGCAAGGCGCTGGGCGACTTCCGCGAGTATGTGGCCAAGACGACGTTGCCAGCGAGCGAGACCGGCAAGCAGCAGGTACGAGCCAGCGCGCTCGCCGACGCCGAGTTCGCCGACACGCAGATGGCCTTCAGCGAGGCCCGCGGCAACGACGAGTTCAAGCTCAAGCGCGACCTGACGAAGTACCCAGCGGCGCTGGAAAAGGCCCAGGGCTTCGTCGCCAACTTCGCCAAGGAAGGCGAACGCAACATCCCGGTCACGCTCGAGTACATCGGCCGACTCAACACCGACCTTGGCAAGCTCGACCTCGCGGAAGCGGCGTACGTGCAGCTCAAGGAGAAGGACCCGCCGCGCGCATCACGCTTCGCGACCGAGGTGTTCAAGGAGTACCAGAACCAGGTGGAGGCGCTGAGCAACGAGCTCGACAGAGTCAGCGCCAAGGACGGCGGCGACGCGCAGATCCAGAAGGCGACCCAGGACGTGACGGCGGCGCGCCAGAAGCTGGTCGCGCTGGGCACGGACTACATCGCCGGCGCGTCGAAGGCGCAGTTGGGCATCCTGGTCCACACGTTGCTCAATTGGGAGAAACTGCGCGAGTGGACGAAGGTCGACGAGGTGGCGCAGAAGACGCTGGCTCTCTACGGCGCGGACACCAACGACGACACCAAGAAGGTCATCGACCAGATCGTCCGCCCCATGGTCGGCGAAGCGCTGCTACATCAGCGCCGCTTCCAGGAGGCATATGACATGCTGGTCTCCGCCGAAGCCGCCAACCCCGCACAGTGGGAACTCAAGCGCCAGATCGCGCGCGCGCTGGGCGGCTGGTTCGAGTTCGACAAGGTCGGCACCGGCCAGAAGGTCGCAGGCCTGGAGAGGCCGGTCGATGCATACATCAAGTACTACGGCGACAAGGAAAAGGCCTATCGCGTCTGGGCGCTGCGTGCCGACGTCAAGCCGTACAGCCTCGAGTGGTACCGCTTCCACTGGGAGACGTACTGGTTCTGCAAGCAGGCCGGCGCCACGGACAGCAAGTACAAGGACATCGCGACGACGATCTACAAGAAGGCGCGCGCGAACGACGACTTCGCCACGCTGAAGCGGCACGGCGCCCAGGGGCTGTTGCTGTTCCGCTACTTCCAGAGCAATCGCTGAGCCCAACAACCTCAACCTGACCCGGGCTGCCGATCGGCCTGCCGCGGACGCCGACAGCGGCCGCCGAACGATCGACGCGCCGCATGGTCCCTTCCGCTCCCCACACTCAACTGACCGCACCCACCGACCTCTGATGCGCACGCTCCCCCTGCTGCTGACCGCCTCCCTCCTGGCGCCATTCGCGGCCGCGCAAGGCCAGAAGATCAACGACGTCATCCAGAAGAAGGATGGCTCCCGCATCCGCGGCGTCGAGATCACCGAGTTCCTGCTCACTGGCGTGCGCGGCAAGCGCGGCGCCGAGGCCTATGAAGTTCCCGCCCACCAAGTCGTCGGCATCGAGTGGGGCAACGCACCCGAGCAGTTCATCGCCGGCCGCGCGGCGCTGGACCGCGGCGACTTCAAGGCCGCGGCGCAGTTGTTTGGCGACGTGCCGTCCGACCGCGCGTTGGTGAAGGCCGACGCGAATTTCTTCAAGATCAAGGCGGCTGTCGCCGGCATCGGCATCGACAAGGCGGCGGCCGAGACCGCGGCCACGCACGCGAAGAAGTGGCTGAGCGACAATGCCAACCACTGGCACACGCCGGAGGCGCTGCTGCTGTGCGGCCGCGCCGAGCGCCTCGCCGGCACCGGCGGCGCCGCCGCAACGACGCTCCGCGAACTGGAAGACCGCGCCACGCGCGACGGCTTCGGCGCCGTTTGGTTGGCGCGCGCCAAGTACGAGCTAGCGCAGACGCTGATCGCCGACGGCAAGGCTGGCGAAGCGCGGACGACGTTCCAGTCGTCGGCCGCAGCGGCCGACACCGCGCTCCTCACGCCGTCGAACGACGAGGCAGAGCTCAAGGCCCTGAAGACGCTCGCCCGCGTCGGCGAGGGCGAGTCCCACCTCGCTGAGAAGGACTTCGCCAAGGCGGAGTCGTTCTTCCGCGGCTTGATCAGCAGCAACCAGCCGGAACTGATCGCTGCCGGCCACGCCGGCGAAGGCGAGGCGGTGTTTCTGACCGCAATCGCCAACAACCGCCCTGAGGACCTCCGCCGGGCGCAGATGAGCTTCGCCAAGGCCAGCGTCGTCGACGCCTTGGGCGGCGAGGCGAGCGCCAAGGCCAACTACTATCTCGGCTGCTGCCTGCTCGCGCTCGGCGCCGAGAAGGAAGGCGACACGTTCAAGCAGCGCGCCAACGCCTACTTCCAGATCGTAATCGCCAACTACCCGACCTCGCGCTGGGCCGGCGCAGCGAAGGTCGAGCAAGGCAAATAGTCGACGCGAGCCGCAGCGGCAGCGCTGCGGCCGAGATTCTGCCGGCCGGGGCTTGCGACTCCCCGACTGGCGCGCAAACTTTCCCACCCCCTCCGTCCCCACCCGACCCCTCTTCCCAAGCCCGCCTTCCCACGGGCCCTCCTGTTCCATGACCCGCATGAACGTGCCCTTCGTTCGTATCCTCGCCGTGGCTACCCCGCTCCTGACCGCGACCCAGTTGATGGCCCAGGGTGGCGGCGGCGACGCGCCAAGCAGCGCGATCGCCGACTTCTTCGCCTACAAGAACTGCGGCACGATCGGCTACCTGATCATGGTGCTCTCCGTCGTCGCCGGCGCGCTGATCATCGAGAACTTCATGACCATCAAGCGCGAGAAGCTCGCGCCGGCGGACCTGCTCAACGACATCGAGGCGCTGTTCGAGCAAGCGAACTTCCAGGAAGCCGTCGAACTGTGCGAGCAGGAGAAGAACTACATGACCAACGTGATCGGCGCCGGCTTGTCGAAGCTTGGCCACGCGTTCGAGACGATGCAGACCTCGATCCGCGAGATGCAGACCGAGGAGACAGTCAAGCTGTTCCAGAAGATCGGCTGGCTGTCGCTGATCTCGGCCATCGCGCCGATGATGGGCCTGTTCGGCACGGTGACGGGCATGTTCATCACCTTCGGCACGATCGCGGCGGCCGGCGGCTCGGTCAGCCCGGCGACACTGGCGAGCGGCATCAAGATGGCGCTCATCACGACGATCCTCGGCCTCACGGTCGCGATCCCGGTCGGCGTCGCGTTCTACACGCTGCGCAACCGCGTCATCCGCGTCTCGACCGAGACCAACGCGATCTCGGAGAACCTGTTCGAGCGCTTCCGCAACACGAAGTGACCTGCTAACTACGGCGCGGGCTGAACCAGCCTACTGTCGCTGCGTTCCCGTGAACTTGATGCCACACCGCGAGCGCCGTCCGACCGGCGTTCGCCCTTGGAAACCAACGGATGACTAACGTCCATAAACTGGTTCAGCAGAACGTCGAAATGGACATGACGCCCATGATCGACTGCGTGTTCCTGCTGATGATCTTCTTCGTTCTGGTCATCGACCTGAGCCAGAAGAACCTCGAAGACCTGATCCTGCCGCGCGCCGTGTTCCAGGAGCCGGACGACTCGCCGCCCGACAACCGTCCGATCATCAACGTGCTGCAGAACGGCAGCGTCGTCTACAACCAGCAGGTCTTCTACGACCCGGACAAGCACGGTAGCGACTTCCGCAATCCCGCGACCGCCAAGCCGATCAGGGACCTCCTGGTCGCCATCCGCACCACTGGCATCACCGAGAAGAAGCTGAAGCTGGTCGAGGAGGACATCGGCGGCAAGAAGGTCCAGCTGATCGACGATCCGATCCTGATCCGAGCCGACAAGTGGACGGAGTGGAACTTCGTGGGCGAGATCATGAAGCAGTGCAGCCAGCCTGACGTCGCCTTCTGGAAGGTCGAATTGGCGATGTCCGAGCAGGACAAGGAGACCGGCGAGAAAAACCCCAAACTCAAGGGGCAGAACCAATGAGCGCCCTCGACGACGCCCAGGAAGAGGTGAAGGGAGACATGACGCCGATGATCGACGTCGTGTTCTTGATGATCATCTTCTTCATCTGCATCGACTTCAAAGTCCTGGAGTCGAAGCTCCCGGCCTACCTGCCAAAGGACAAGGGCAGCCAGAGCACGGTCGTCGAGCCGCAGGACCAACTCTCCGTGCGTATCCACGTCGACACCGATGGCACGAAGGACTACAGCAAGTCGGGGCCCGGTGCCGGCCCTGGAGTGATCAACATCAACACCGGTCGCGCATACCGCTTCGCGCTGGTGAACCACAAGATCAAGTGGGAAGTCGGTGCGACGCCGCTCTACAAGCTCGAGGACGTCAAGGCAGAGCTGACGCGCATCGCCAAGGACCCTAACAGCCAGGTCAAGGACCCGAAGACGGGCGGCAAGAAGCTGATGGCCTGCGTCGTCGAAGCCATGCCCGGCACGTACTACGACGACGTCGCCAAGACCACCGACGCCTGCAACGAGGCGGGGTTCGAGGAAATCAACTTCGGCGGCGGCCTAGGCCCAGCGAAGAAGTAGGCGCTACGACCTGTTCGGCCGCGGCGACGCGGCCGCTTTCGCTCGGCCTGGCGCAGCGCCCGCCGCGGTCGGCTGATCGGTGTTTCGGGCCGGCGGTTTCCGGTCGATTCGCCGGCCTCGCGCAGTCGCGCCCAGCCCTGCGCGCCGTTTCGGCACCCGCGCGCAACCCCAGGAACAGCCGGGAAAAACCGCTGGCACACCCCCACGAAGCTGGCTACCTTGTCGCTCCCTTCCGATGGGCTCGTGCCCGTTCGGCAGATCGCTGTTTCGTCGTCGGCAAGTCCCTCTCGACCGGTCGTCGTTCTGGAGTCGTCCCCTCCGGAACGCGGCGGCGCTCCCCGCGCCGTTTCGTCCCCCCGGTCGCTTGCCGGCGCGCGTTGCAGCGGGACTCCGTGCCCACGGAGTTCGCTAGATCTCGCATGCTTTGAGCGTGAACCGATGGCTCTCGAACATTCGCGCCTTCTCGCTGCTTCCCTGACCGCCGCCGTACTTGGCGCCTCCTGCTCGACCTCGTCTGACACGCCGCCGATGTACGGCGACGCTGGCGATGCGCCGGCGACCGGGTCGCAGGACTCGCAGCAGAACCCCGGGCAGCAGGACCCCGTGCAGAACGAACGCCGCGACGCGCTGGTCGCCAACTACCTGCGCAACGCGCAGACGCTGCGCAGCAACGGCGACCTCAACGCAGCCAAGTTCGAACTGCTCAAGGCGAAGGAGCTGTCGCCGGGTAACCAGGACGTGCTGACCCTGCTGGCCTCGGTGCAGGCCGAGCTCGGCGAGCCGGTCGGCCGCATCAACGACTTCGCGGACGAAGCCGTGCGCCTGCGCCTGATCGGCGAAGAGCGCGCGCGCACGACCGTGCAGACGCAGTTGCAGAAGGCGCACCAGATGTCGGGCGAGAAGGACTTCGCCGGCGCCATCGAAGAACTGCGCGTCGCCGCGCTCGCGATCCAGGTCAAGGACGACATGGAATGGGGCACGCTGCCCGCCGACGTCGCCCAGGCGCAGAAGCAGGCCGAAGCCAGCTACGACGAGCAGCAACGCCAGAGCCAGGCGGAGCTGAACAGCAAGCAGGCCGAGGAACTACGCAAGCGCTACGCCGAGGCCGAGGCGCGCAAGCGCACCAGCGTCGACGCGCTGATCCTGCAGTCGCAGATCGCCTTCTCCGCGCGCCAGTTCCAGCGCTCGCAGGACCTCGCGCAGCGCGCGCTCGAGATCGAGCCCAACAACGCCGTCGCCTACGAGATGCAGAACGCCGCGGTCAAGGCCGCGCGCGACGGCAGCAACGAGGACTACTGGCGCAGCCGCACCGCCGCGATCCGCAAGATGATCGAGGCGGACGAGGACCTCAAGATCCCGGAGACCGGCGTCCTGCGCATGGACGCCGACACGTGGGAGAAGGCCAGCGGCCGCGCCAAGGCCGCCTCGAAGACTGCCGCGGTCGATCCGCAGGACGCCGCCGTGTGGGACCAGGTGCGCACGACGCAGGTTGGTCGCCTGACCTACACCGAGGAGACCGGCGACTACAACGAGGTCGTCAAGAACCTCAACCTGATCACCGGCGTCCAGATCATCACGACGCCTGAGGCCCGCGAAGTCATCGGCAGCGAGAGTCTCAAGGTCCAGATCGAGCTCGTCGCCTCGATGACGCTACAGAACTTCCTGAACCACATGATTGGCAAGAGCGCCAACCTCGCGTGGACGGTCAAGAACGGCGTCGTTGTCATCGGCAACAAGTCGCAGGCGGCCGGAACGATCATCAGCAAGGTCATCCCGGTGAAGGACCTGGTGTTCAAGCAGACCCAGTTCCAGGCGCCAGTGCTGCGCGACATCCCCGGCGAGCAGACGGCGGAGACGCCGCGCTCGGGCGGCGAGGGCGAGGACCCGGTCGCCGGCATCGAGCTGGCTGACCTCGTCACCGCGCTCAAGGACGCCAGCGATCCCAAGTACTGGGAGACGGAAGGCGTCGGCATCCAGCCCGAGGACTCGGGCATCCTGTCGGTGAAGGCGAGCCCGCAGATGATCGCCCGCATCGAGAGCCTGCTGACCGACATGCGGCGCAACCAGACGCCGATCGTCACGGTCGACTCGAAGTTCCTGACGATCTCGCGCAACTTCCTGCAGGAAATCGGCATCGACTTCCGCGGGTTGGGCGGCTCGGGCAACAAGGGCACGGCTGTCTCGCTCGACGACACAACCAACGGTTTGGTCAGCAACGCCTCGCAGGGCCTCGACAACGGCGGCACCGGCGACCCGGCGGCCAACCCTCTGGCCGGCTACTACTACAACGACGGCGGCGACGGCGATGTCCGTGCCCGCACCGAGAACTACTTCGCGAGCGACCTGGGCCGCGTGCTCAGCCCGACCGGCGGCCTGACTGCCGGCTGGACGTTCCTCGACGACTCACAGCTCAACATGATCCTGAAGGCCGTCGAGAAGCGTCAGGACGGTGAAGTCGTCAACAGCCAGATCCTCTCGGTCGTCAACAAGGGTCGCGGCCACGTCGCAGTCATCAACCAGACGACGTACGTGCGCGACTTCGACGTCGAAGTCGCCCAGGCGGCATTCATCGCCGATCCGAAGGTCGACGTTGTCCAGGACGGCATCGTCCTCGATGTTCAGCCGACGATCCTGAACGACCGTAAGTACATCATCCTCAACCTGAGCCCGACGGTCGCCGAATTGGAGCGCCCGATCCCGACGTTCACCACGTCGCTCGCCGGCTCGACGCTGCCTGTCACCCTGCAGATGCCGGTTCTGACGGTCACGAACTTCGCAACGACGGTCAAGGTGCCGGACGGCGGCACGGTGCTGCTCGGCGGCCTACGCCAGGTGCTCAACAAGGAGCGCCGCGCCGAGATCCCGGCGCTCGCCCGCCTGCCGCTCATTGGCATGCTGTTCAAGCAGGAAGGCACGGCCGACGAGAGCCGCAGCCTGATGGTCATGGTGCGCGCGCAGATCACCGACGCGGTCGGCGACAGCTAGGCCGCCGACGCGATGCGCTGATCGCCAGCGAGGCCGACGCCCCCACGCGGGGCAGGCGAACCAGGAAGCAGCCGCGGGCCGCCCGATCGCATCGGGCGGCCCGCGCGCGTTTCCGGGCCGATCCGTCGCCGGCGCGGCGCTCCCACCTTGCGGAGCGACGCGCCGATGCGGTCAACTCATGGCGTGACACCGCCAGTGCAAGCAATCTTCTTCGACATCGACGACACGCTGTTCTCGACCACCGTGTTCGCCGACAAAGCGCGCCGGGCCGCCGTCGACGCCATGGTCCGCACCGGCCTACAGGCCGACCGGGTCGAGGCAACGCGCGAACTCGACGACGTCATCGCCGAGTTCTCGAGCAACTACAGCGGCCACTTCGACAAGGTGCTCGACCGCCTCGGACAAGAGTCGTTCGCCGGCCACAACCGCGCCGTCATCGTCGCGGCCGGCGTGGTCGCCTACCACGCGACCAAGTGGCGCGAGCTGAAGGTCTATGACGACGTCTACGAGGTGCTGAAGTGGCTCAGCGGCACGTCGCTGGTCCGCGGCGTCATCTCGGCCGGCATCACCATCAAGCAGGCGGAGAAGCTGATCCGGCTGGAGGTGCTCGAGTTCCTCACCCCGTCGGCGATCTTCTTCACCGACCAGGTCGGCTTCAGCAAACCCAACCCCAAACTCTACCGGCGCGTTCTGCAGCGCCTCAAGCTGGAGCCGCAGCACTGCATCTACGTCGGCGACAACCCGACGCACGACATCGACCCGTGCAACCACGAGGGCTGGACGACGGTGCGCATCCGCCGCAGCGGCCGCCACTCCGCCGAGGAGGGCGCGACACAACCCACGCACGAGATCCGCGACTTCTACGAACTGCGCCGGCTGCTGCAGGATGAGTACGGCGTGCGCTGAACGCGCCCCTCCGCCGACATATCATCCACAGCCGCTCCTCCACCGGCCGCGATGGCCGGCGGGCGTCAGCCCCGCCCGCTCCGCCGGTCAGCGCAGCTGCTCCCAGTAGTCCGCGGGCATGTCGTGGGCGATCTTCAACGCGCCGTTGGCGCCGCCGTAGATCGGCTCCTCGATGCGCAGCACCTTGCCGCCGCCGAGGCGCTCCTTCATCGCCTTCTCGATCGCGGTGTCCAGGCCGCGGATCATCGAGCCGCCGCCGGCCAGTAGCACGCGGTTCTTCAACCGAGCCTGGAACTCCGGATCGAAGGTGGCGATCAGCTTGGTGATGCCCTTGCAGATCGGGTCGATCAGGATCGAGCAGGCGGCCCGGATCTGGTCGGTGAGGTCGAACTGGGTCGGCTTGCCGTCGACCGGCAACTCGACGAGGCACTTCTCCGGCGCGTCACCGACGAAACTCCAGCGCTCCTTGAGGTCCTTCACCATCTGGATGGTGAACTGCGCGCCTGGGCAGCTCTGCTCGATGCGCTTGGCCAGGACGGCGTCGACGGCGTCGCCGGCGACGTCGAACATGATCTGGTCGGCCTCTTCCGGCATCGTGCCATGCATGCGGCAGAGGTCCGTCGTGCCGGCGCCGATGTCGACGACCAGCACGTCCTCGAGCATCTCCATGCCGTAGGCGACCGAGAACGGCTCGCTGCACAGCATGACGGCATCGACGTGGGCCTTGGCCGCCTCGACGATGGCCTCGCGGTTCTTCACCGAGGCCTCGGCCGGCGCGCCGATGACGCAGTAGACCAGCTCGTCGGCGCGCGGCTTCGCCAGCCGGATCGCCTCGCCGATCAGGTCCTGCGCGGCCTTCAGGTTGGCCTTCGCCTCCTGGTCCTTGGCCTCGCCGGTGTACTTGAGCACGCCCTTCTCGAGCGGCTTGTACATGCGCAGCGACAGGCGCTTCTCCAACGCCTCCTTGCCGAACAGCACGTCCTTCTTCAGCAACTTCTGGCTGACGACGTCCTTCGGGTAGCCGACGACGGAGCAGACCGTCTCGCGCACGCCGTTGCTGGCCGAAACGGACGTCCGCGACGTGCCGAGGTCCATGCCGATGTAGAGCACGCCGTGCGTCTTGGCGTCCTTGTCCTTGTTCTCGCTCATCATGGTCTTGCTGGTAGTGCGTCCGGTCTCATGCCGTGCCGCGTTTCTGTAGCCGGAGGTTGGCCTCGAGGATCGCGGCCATCATGCCCTTCTTGGTCTCTGCTCGCTCGTCGCCGGGCGCCAAGCCCTGGACCTCGCGATAGATCGACGAAATGCCGCTGTCGAGGCTGTGCTGCGCGGACAGCTGTTGCAGCTTGTGCTCGGTCAACGACAGGCTCCCGGTCAGTTTTTCGATGCGCCGCTGCATGGCCGCGACGTCGCGGTCGATGAGCGCCTGACGCGCAGCCTCGGCGTCGCGCCGCTCGTCGGACACGACGTCCATGACGAGTTCGGTCAGGCGCCTCTGCACGTCGTCGGCCGACGTTGGACCGCCGTTCGCGAGCGCCTGAACGATGGCGGCGACCTTGCCGGCGATAGCGCCGTCCTCGCCGTGCCACCGTCCGGCGGCGGCCGGATCCAGGCGCTCGAGCTTGAGCTTCAGGGCGCTCTGCTGCTGCGCCAGGTCACGGCGCAGCGCGTCGAGCTCCTCCTCAGCGCGTTCGCGCATGCGCTCGACCTCGCTCTTCTCGCGCAGCAGGTCCTCGTTGCTGCGCAGCAGGCGCAGGAACTCGGCCTTCGTCGCATCGGCGACCACTTCGCGGTCGGCGCCGACGAGCCGCGACTTGAGGCTGCGGTGCACTGCAGCCTCGATCAGCGCGGCGATGCGGTCGAGGCCGAGCACGTTGACCTGCGTGACGCCTTGCTTCTTCAGGCGGTCGACGGACGTGCGGAACGCCAATTGCTTGATGGCGTCGCGCATCGAGTCCTTCAAGCCGCCCATGCGTCAGTCCTCGTCGCTCTGCGGCGAATCGAAGGCGAGGCGGTTGTCGCTGTCTGGATCGGCGCCGCGCAGGTCGGTGACGAACGTGCCCATGACGTTGCCGCCCATGTCCTGCAGCAGGCGCACGGCCTGACGCGACTGCTTCTTCAGCGACTTCTCCAACCGCACGACCAGCAGCGTGCCGTCGGCGCGGCTGGCCAGCACCCCGGCGTCGGTCGACGGCAGCGCCGGCGGCGTGTCGACGACGATGTACTGGAAGTGCTCCTTCAGCCGGCGAAACAACTCATCGAGACGCGCCGAGCCCAGGATCTCGGCGGGGTTCTCAACACGCGTGCCTGGGCCAAACAGCATCAGGCTGCGGTGGCCGGCGGTGCGCAGGGCGCGCTCGACCGTCGTGCGGCCGAGCAAGACGTCGCTGAGCCCGATGTCCGGGTTGAGGTTGAGGTAGCGCTCGCAGCTCGGTCGGCGCAGATCGGCGTCGACCAGCACGACCTGCTGGCGCTCGAGCTCGGCGAGCGCCATCGCGAGGTTGATCGCAGCCACGGTCTTGCCTTCGCCGCGCACCGCCGACGTGACCACCAGCGTCTTCGGCTCGCCGTCGGGGTTCATTGCCACCAGCCGGTTGCGCAGCGCGCGCACCTGCTCGGCGCGATAGCCGGCGGGATCGTGGAACAGCACGACGTACGGGTTGACCGCCTGTTCGACGACGACGATGACGTCATCGAGACCGCCCGCCGGGGCATTGGGCAAGTCTTTGGCTTCGGTGTCTTTGCGGCGGAACATTGGAATGGTCTCGGTACGGATTTCGGCTGACAGGGTATCAGGACTTGCTCCCGATCCGACGCCGGACGGCACGAAGTCCGGCGGGCCGATGGCACCGCGCCGTTCGCGCGGCACATCAGCTATAGCATGAGCGTCGGCGAGCGACTACGCGCGGCGGCTCAGCGGCGCAGCCACCCGCGGCAGCCCGCGCTTCGGTCACGCCGTCGCGGCGCCGAACGGCGGCGACCCGATCCGGCGCCACCGGGCCGGCCAATTCGCCGACCACCGCCGCGAGCGCGCGCG